>Ga0302309_10002229_pt1 | contig 16445 bp, 17 predicted proteins | sample III_Palsa_N1_1_FD_200453 | JGI IMG/M metagenome (GOLD analysis project Ga0302309, IMG submission 200453) | Peat permafrost microbial communities from Stordalen Mire near Abisko, Sweden - III_Palsa_N1_1 | ecosystem: Environmental > Terrestrial > Soil > Palsa > Peat permafrost | place: Sweden... | reverse complement strand
AATTTTTGTTCTCCGTTAGTCATTTCAACCGGGCGGATTACCATTAATTCATCACTCACAATCAATCCATCTTTTATAATGGTATATCCGCGCCAGTGAGATGTTCCAGGCGAGAGTTTTACATGCACAGTACTGTCGCCTTTTTGAATATCCAGCTCCCTTTTATCACTACTAAAAAAGCCTTCACTTGTTCCTTCGCGCTCGATGGTTATGGTATGATTTTCCGAGTCAATCTGCAATACTTTTATAGTTTGCTTGCCCGGGCCTCCAAGCTCCCACGGTATACTGATGTCCGCCCCCCAGCTTTGGCCCTTATATATTTTTTGAGGCGGATTACCCAATATAAGTACGTTGTACATAATCCCGCTGCCGTCTGAATAAACCCGGCTCTCTTTGCTGCCGGGCTTATTAGTTTTGCTCCCGCCGTCGGTTATCTGAACTTTTCCACCGCCTTTCCCGAGTCCGTCATAATTATATGTTGATGAAAAGATGGGTTTTTCGGGATCGTTGTCAATAACAGTATAAACTGCCGTACCGCTAACCCTTGCTACATTATCTTTAAACCCGTCGCCCCAATAGGCAATGGCCCGGCTAAAAATATTACCAACCTGTTCTCCGTTTTGGAGTTTGAGCGAAAAAAACAATGATTTATCATAAGTTTTAGGTGGAATCCTATGATAAACGGTTGAAAGATGTTTACTATTGTTTGAGTTTTTTGGAGCAACTACTTTAGCGGAATATGCCATAGCAGGCGCTAAAAGGGCAATCATCAAGTTTAAAGTTTTCATTAATTATTATTTTAATATAAAAATAACTGACAACCAGTTTGTAACAAAAAATATTCAACGCTTCATGGCATTTTTTCAATGATTGATCTCCATATCAATAATCCCGAACCCTTTTCTTTTTCCGATCGCTTTATCCGTCATCAGCTTCACGGATTCAAACTCGCCAAATTGCGTCAGTATTTTTTTAAGTTCCGATGCATACCTATCGGCAATGCTTTTCAAGTGCATAGCTAATTGTCTTTATGATATATTGTATGCTAAGCATGACCCTGGAGCATGTGAGGCTGGTAGGGTTCTTCGAGCTGTCTGAGATCACTTTCAGCTAACTTAACTGAAAGTGCCGCAACCGCGTCTTCCAGATGCCCTGGTTTACTCGCACCAATGATCGGCGCTGTAACGCCGGGATTATGTAATACCCATGCCAGGGCCACCTGTGCATTGGGAATGCCATGTTTTTGGCCGATCGATGCGACACCACTTATTATATCCAGGTCTGATGCGTCATTATATAATGTTTTGCTGAGGGTATCGGTTTTAGATCGTTGAGTATTATCTTTCTCCAGCGGCCCCCTGCTCAGAAGACCCCTGGCCAGCGGCGACCAAGGGATAACGGCAATTTGCTGATCCTTACAAAAAGGGAACATTTCGCGCTCTTCTTCCCGGTAAATCAGGTTATAATGCGGCTGCATGGAAACAAATTTTGTCCAGCCGTACTTATCGGCAGTGTACAACGCCTTTGCAAACTGCCAGCTGAACATGGACGAGGCGCCGATATAACGGGCTTTACCGGATTTTACGACGTCGTGCAATGCTTCCATGGTTTCCTCTATCGGTGTTTCATAATCCCACCGGTGCACCTGGTACAAGTCTACGTAATCGGTACCGAGGCGTTTCAGGCTGGCATCTATGGCGCTCATGATATGCTTTCGTGACAAACCTTTATCATTGGGGCCTGGGTTTTGCCCAGTTGGAAAATAAACCTTGGTAGCCAGAACAATCTCGTCACGACTGGAAAAATCCCGGAGGGCGCGGCCGACCACTTCTTCGCTGGAGCCATTGGTATACATATCTGCCGTATCAAAAAAATTAATGCCCAGCTCTAGTGCTTTTTTTATAAAAGGTCGGCTCTGTTCCTCATTTAAAGCCCATTGATTCCTCTCTGTAGGACTGCCATAGGTCATGGTGCCCAGGCAAAGCCTCGATACTTGCATGCCTGTATTACCAAATCGTGTATATTCCATTTTGAATTGCTTTATTGATTGGTGCCGAAGGCTTGATGGTGAATTTTCAAAGTACCATTTAAATTTCTGTAAATCAAATTGATCTATGTTAATAGGATGGATGCTAAACACCCATAGTCGAACTGTCTGTACCCTGCTTACTGCTGTTGTCTGTTATTATTAAAAACTTTTTGTTAATCCGATTCTTTCCATACTGAAAGTTATTGTCTTGAAGATTCCTTAATTTTGGCAGGTGGAACAAACAGGTTATATAGATTTTAATGCTAAACTTGGCGAAATAGTCCATCTTGGCCCGGCTGAAATAAATTTATTTTTTAATCAGCTGAAAAAGACTCGCGTGGCCAAAGGAGATTTTCTGCTTCGTTCAGGTGATCTTCCAGATTTCATCTATTTTGTGAGCCAGGGATTACTGCGCACTTACATCCAGGATGAGGATCGGGAGATTATCACTGATTTCTTTTTCGAAAATGAATTTGCAGGTACATTTACGGGCTTTCTAAACCATAATCAAACTACTTCGCTAAACATGCAGGCGTTGGAGGATTCAGAGGTTTTTGAAATCAGCTCGGAACTGCTCCATACGTTCTACGATGTGGATACTGCCTGGCTGGCGCTGGGGAAATACATTTTTGAAAAGGAATTCCTGAAAAAAAGAAAGCGTGAACATTCGTTCCTGCGGCTTGATGCCAAGCAAAGATACCTTGCGCTGATTGAACAGTACCCACAGATCGAACAACGCGTTTCTCTAAAACATATTTCCTCGCACCTGCGCATACAACCTGAATCGCTCAGCCGCATACGTTCAGGTAAATACTTCCAAAATTGATCTAGGTCAAGTGGATTTACAGATTTTTTCAGGCTCCTTTGGTAAATTAATCCAATCAGCGTTTATGGAGTTTAATATCGGTGACCATCATTATTTAATGCGCAGGGCGAAAACTACAGACGGTCCGGAGATAAGGCAGCTTATCAGAAAAATCCTCCCGGCATTTGATCCTGCATATTCAGGAGATGGCGGGGAAAAAGACCTGGATAATCTTCAGGAGACCTATTATAAAAAAAACGGCACCTTCCTGGTTATTGTTTTTCAAGGTAACATCATTGCAACGCTAGGGCTCCGGCCAATGGACGATGGCTGCGCAAAACTTAGAAAAATGTATGTAGATCCTGCCCACCGTGGAAACGGCTTGGGAGAATTACTGGTCAATAAAGCAGTGGCAATCGCCGGTGAATCGTGTTTTGCTAAGGTCAGGCTGGAAACAATGACAGCCATGGCCAGTGCCGTTAAATTATATCATCGCCTTGGATTTGAAAATATTCCTGCTATAGCTGTATCCGCGCGTTGCGATCTGGTGATGGAAAAGAAAATACATCCAGCCGACGACTTATTCAAATAATTTATTGTGCTGAAGAATGGCTATTGGTATGAAAAAGTAATTGACATATGTTAAGGCTGGTACTTAATTAAAGTGATTAAGTTTGCCTTATTATATTTAACTCTTATTCGATCAGCCTAGCTGCAATCCGAAGGAAAATTGCTAAAATTGGGCTGGATCCAAATGAGCTTGGCGTTTTTTCGCAGGAAGGATACCGCCAGAAATGGAAGAAAAACAACTTAATAATCAGATGATTAATTAATGTTAGTCGGAATTGCAAAGAAAGACCTTATGAATTTTGAGTAGACCAGATGCAAGATAGAAACAAAAAATCCGAGAGCTTAAAGAACGACAAGCTGAGTATAAACATTATCTCAAACAACAATCCTTATCTTTCTGATGATATTCAGAAAAAGCTTTTACAACCTCGTAGGCTGACTTCTTATTTTATAGTGCTGATTGACACCGGCTCTATTACTTACAACCTGGATTTACAAGACATCACTCTTACTGACGGGCGTTTGCTTTTTGCAATGCCTAATCAGGTTTTTACACCTCCACCTAAAACTGCCGGTCTTAAATATTTTAAAGTATTATTTGATGAAAATACCCTGGCATTGTTACCACAACAATTTCCTTTTTTAGTTAATCCTTTAAACTCACAGACTATAATTTTTGACAATGCTACAAGAGAGAGAGTAATGAAGGTTTTCGAAATTTTAAATCAGATACTTCAAATAGGTGAACATCCAACCGACACAGAAATAATATTAGCTTACTTGAACTCACTGTTAACAGATCTAAATAGTGCTTATTTCAAAAACACAGAACCAAAAAATATTCTAAACAACAATCTGTCAAAGTTTATTGAGTTCAAATTAATGGTGGAGACGCATCTTACAGAGCAACCTTCTGTTAATGCAATAGCAGAAAAATTGGCTTTGACCACAAACAGCTTATACCGGATCGTAAAAGAATATTCGGGAGTTTCGACTAAGGATTTTTTCACCAACCGTTTAATGATCGAAGCACAGCGAAAACTACAGTACTCTCCCCTTTCTGTAAAAGAGTTAGCTTATGAATTAGGGTTTAATGATCCTGATTACTTTTCAAGATTTTTTAAAAAATGCACAGGAAAAAGCGTAAGTGAGTTTTTAGAAACCCGGCAAGATTCGTCTAGAGAATAAGTTGATTTGTCCATCTCCACTGATTTTCAGCTATTTACTTTTGCTTCAACAATTTAAACAAAAAAATGAAATCAGCATTAGTAACAGGAGCTAACAAAAGCATTGGCTTTGAAGTTGCACGGCAACTTGCTCAAAAAGGGATTTATGTTTACCTCGGCAGTCGCAATTTAGAAAACGGTATAGCAGCCGTGGAAAAATTATTGGCGGAGGGACTAAGCAATGTTGAGGCTATTCACCTTGACGTTACGGATGATGAATCTGTAAAAAATGCTTGTACAGAAATAGGTAAGAAAACAAAAACATTGGACATACTTATCAATAACGCCGGCATTTATGGTGGCTATCCACAGTCGGCACTTGATTCAACCATAAATCAATTCAAAACAGCATATGATGCAAATATTTTCGGGGTTGTAAGAGTTACACAGGCATTTATTGATTTATTGAAAAAATCTTTTGAACCCCGTATTGTAAATGTAAGTTCAAGTCAAGGTTCAATTACTTTGCACAGTGACCCTTCATACAAATATTACGACTACAAAGGAGCTGTTTATCTTTCTTCAAAATCAGCAATGAATATGTATACAGTTGTTTTGGCATATGAGCTTAGGGATAGCGACTTCAAAATAAACGCTGTTTGCCCAGGATATACAAAGACGGATTTTAACGATCACAGTGGGCCAGGTAGTGTTGAAGTTGCCGGAAAGCGAATCGTAAAGTATGCTTTGATTGACAAAGACGGGCCGACTGGAAAATTCTTTAGTGAGGAAAATAATCCTGAAACGGGAGAAGTGCCATGGTAATAAACACTGAACCATTAGGAGGTAATCGTTTCAGAAACCATTAATATTGCAATATGAGATTAGATTTATTTCAAGTCGACAGCTTTACCAGTGAGATCTTTAAGGGAAACCCTGCTTGTGTTGTGCCATTGGATTTTTGGCTCAATGATGATGTTTTAATTAATATTGCAAAAGAAAATGCTGTAGCAGAAACTGCATTTTTCGTTATTGATAACGATCGCGTAAATTTAAGATGGTTTACACCAGAAATTGAAATGGATTTATGTGGCCATGCAACATTGGCGGCTGCCCATGTCCTTAAAACATGTTTAAATCGACCGGGCAATGAAATTACATTTACAACAGTAAGCGGAGAGCTATTAGTTTCTGTCCGAAACGGATTATACACATTGGATTTTCCTTCAAGAAAACCAGTTATTAGCGACTTGCCTGAAATTATTAAAAGTTGTTTAAATATACAGCCGGCAGCTGTGCTAAAGTCACGCGATTTTGTTCTCATTTATAATGATGAAGAGGAAATCAAAAATATTAAGATCGATCGCCAGCTATTTGATCAAATTAACCTTGATCCCGGCGGCTTGGTGGTTACCGCTAAGGGCTATGCCTACGATTTTGTATCAAGGTATTTTACACCGCAATCCAGTATTTTAGAAGATCCGGTAACTGGCTCATCGCATTGCTCATTGATACCATACTGGTCAGAACAACTTCAAAAAAAAGAAATGAAAGCTATTCAGTTATCAGAAAGAACCGGCGAGCTTTTTTGTACGGATAAAGGAGACCGGGTGCTTATTGCGGGATATGCAAAGACTTATTCTACCGGAACACTTTGGACTGAATGACAAGGAAGTGAATATTGTCGTTAAACAGTCGCGAATGGAGGGCTCCATTTTTTTGATATTGGAGGCGCAAAACTGCGTACATAGTAACCCTTAGTGGACAATTCTCGAATTATTTTCTATTTACAGGACACATTTAACCCATCAACTATGAATCTTACCGAAGTTCGTAATCTATTCGATATCCCCGAAGATGTCAGTTACTTAAACTTTGCCAGTCTTTCTCCACAACTCCGCAGTGTTACCAGCGGGGGCATTCAAGCCCTTCAGAAAAAAGCCGCCCCCTGGAAGATACAGGCACCGGACTGGTTCAGCGGCGGTGAAGAACTACGGGTGCATGCTGCCAGGGTGATCAACGCTGCGGCTGATGACATCGCGCTTATTGCCTCGGTCAGTTACGGGATCAGCATTGCGGCCGCTAACATTCCTGTTAGCAAAGGCCAGCAAATCGTCGTAATGGATGAAGAATATCCTTCTAATTATTACGCATGGCGGGAACTGTCGAAAGCCAGCGGTGCGGAAGTATTAACCGTAAAAAAAGGGGAAGGTAGCTGGACTGAGGCTTTACTTGAATCGATCAGTAGCAGTACCGCAATTGTTGCCATCTCCAACTGCCACTGGACAAACGGCGCCATGGTAGACCTCGTGCAGATCAGTGAAAAAACAAGGTCCGTCGGGGCGGCACTGGTAATCGACGCGAGCCAGGCTATGGGCGTGTACCCTATTGATGTGGAGGCGATCCAGCCTGATTTTCTGGTTTCGGTCGGTTATAAATGGCTCCTTGGTCCTTATGGTCTGGGATACCTTTATGCGTCTCCCACGTGGCAGAAAGAAGGCAGACCTATTGAATACTCCTGGCGATCCAAAAGTGGAAGTGAGAACTTTGCCGCACTGGTGAATTACCGTGATGAGTATCAGCCGGGCGCCCGGCGGTTTGATACGGGAGAATTACCAGGTTTTATTCACGCGCCAATGTCCATAGAAGCCCTGAAGCAGTTGAATGCCTGGGGAGTGCCCGCTATACAGTTTGTGCTGGCCGGGTTGACAAGAGAGGTTGCGCGTCAGGCATCATCAATGGGACTTTCCTTTCCCGCCGGTGCGGAGCAGGCGGGTCATATGATCGGCATTAACCTGCCGGGCGGTATCCCCGAAGCATTAAAGGAAGAGTTAAATAAGGAAAAAATATATGTAGGCTACCGGGGAAAAGGTATCCGGATATCTCCCTATTTGTATACTACGATGGACGACATCGACAGATTGATGCAGGTTATCCGCCGTCATATTTAATTCACTTAAACCGGGAAATTAAAGAAAACTTATTTTCATGCGGCACGCTTTAACAGCAAACAGTACAAATCGCGATATATGGCACATTGAAGACTATTTTTTAACAGGAGCAACTGAACATCTTCCATAAGAGCTGCCGAAATATCTATACAAAAACGAATAATTGGAAATTAATTAGAATTTATCCAAACTAATAAAACAATCTTATAAATATACCGTTCTGTATACTTATGGATTGTTTTCCAATATTCCATTGTTAAAAAAGATATGAAAAAACGAGGCGAGGTGGTAAAGGAAAAAATAATAGAAGCAGCAGGCCGTCTGTTTTACGAACAAGGTTATAATCTGACAGGGATTAACCAAGTCATTGAAGAAGCTGATATTGCCAAGCGGTCCTTGTATAATCATTTTGATTCCAAGACTGATCTGCTGTTCAGTTACCTGGATAAGCTCCAAGAAAATTGGTATAAAGAGGCTAATATTTACCTGGCTCCATTTAAAGATCCAAAGAAGAAAATACTCGCACTATTTGATTACCGCATACAAAATCAGCTCAATTTAAATTATGGGGGTTGCGCATTTGTTAAGATCAATGCCGAGGCTGGATGTACCGATGAGGGAATACTTAAAAGGACACGGCAGAATAAAGATAAGCTGAAAAGTTTTATCAGCAGTATTATAGCTGAATTTAAAGATAGGGTTTCCCCGGTGCTGTCAAATGAAGAACTGGTTCAAATGATCTATCTGATGATGGAAGGTGGGATTACCAGTACCTCCATCTATAAAGATGTAAATGAGCTTAGGTCAGCAAAAAAAATATTAAACAAAATACTCTAAAAAAATTTATCCATTAAATATACAAGTCAGTCTATTTGTTTATGAGAAATTCCATATTAAAATCAAGGTGGTTTGCCTTGATAATCGTGTTAACAGCACCTTTGCTGTATGTTATTGATATTTTTATTATCAATATGGCCATTTCTGATATTCAAAGAGGGGTTCATGCAACTAATGGTGAAGTGCAATTAGTTATTGCCGGGTATTTACTTGGCAGCGCCTCATTCCTGATTACGGGGGGCAGAGCAGGCGACTATCTGGGCAGAAAAAAAGTATTCTTTTGGGGGATGTTTTTCTTCACGCTTACTTCCTGCCTTTGCGGCATGTCGCAAACAGCAGTGGAGCTGAATATCACCCGTTTCTTTCAGGGGGTAAGTTCTGCCTTTATGGTGCCACAGTCAATCGCATTTATACAGGTATTGTTTACCGATCAAAAGGAAAGGGCAAAAGCCATAGGATGGTATGGCATTACATTAAGCATTGCCGCCATAATAGGGCAAATTTTAGGTGGATATTTAGTAAGTACACATTTTGCAATTGCTGGATGGCGACTTATCTTTTTCATCAATCTTCCGGTAGGTTTATTTTCGCTTTGGGCCATATGGAAGTACCTGAAGGAAACAGAACAAAAAACTGACAAGGTATTTGATTATTCAGGCGCCTTTATCTTAACTATCAGCCTTGCTTGCTTAATAGTCCCGCTTACCTTGGGCCGTGAGGCTGGCTGGCCGCTTTGGAGCATTGGGCTTTTGTTTTTAGCAATAATCATTGGTGCTTATTTTATATATGATCAAAAAAACAAGCTCAAACTTGGTAAATTTCCTTTGATAGATATAGAGCTTTTTGGCATACGTGAGTTTAATATTGGCTTGCTGGCTGTTTTGTTCCACTTTATGCTTCATACTGCCTATTTGCTAATGAGCGCTGTATACCTGCAAAAGGGGCTTCATTTAACGGCAATGGATTGCGGACTTTACTTTTTACCACATGCTGTGCTGTTCATGATCTCATCGGTAGCAGCGTCTAAACTGATTGTTAAATACGGCAAAAAGGTTTTGCAGACAGGCCTTTTCATTATTCTAATCTCATTTGTTTTACAAATACTGTTTTTTAAATCATACACAAGCGGTGTAATTATGATTGTGATGATAGGACTTTACGGACTTGGGAATGGTCTGGTGCTTCCGTCTTTACTTACAATGGCCTTAAAAAATGTTCCTGTTAAATTTGCAGGTACTGCATCGGGTACATTTTCTACTTTCCAGCAAACTGCTTCGGCATTGGGGATCAGTATTATTGGCGGTGTGTTTTATTATGTTGTGAGCCAGCATTCCAGTTATCCTGATTATTTTAAAGCATTTGATTACGGATTGAGCGCTAATATAATCTGTCTGGCAATAGTTGCCGTAATGATCTATTTATTACCAAAAGCCATTAAGAATTAACGTTTCCGGATAGTTCTAAACTAGTTCCACAGACTGAGATTCCATAATATATATATATTTTAAAAAGAGAAGTGCTATACGTTTTGTTGAGTTAAGGGTAGGCCGGCGCAATTGCCAGGATTGAAACATAAATGTAACACAATTTAAAGAAAACGATTTAAGAAGACCTTTCGCAACCCAAAACGGAATCGTGTGCATCTTAAATTTACCTGGTTGCGTTGAGATGATATGTGGATGAAACGACCAAGAAGACAACACCGCCTCAATTACTTAGTTCCCGGAGGTCCGCTTCCTATTAGAAACTTTCATCCGACAATAAGCATTGCCCCAATCACATAAAATATCCATTACTGGAATAAGTGATTTTCCGATCTCAGTTAGTTTGTATTCAACTCTTGGAGGTGACTCTGCAAAAGCTTCCCTTGAAATAATACCATCACGCTCCAATTCCCTTAATTGCGCAGTTAGTGTAGCTTGAGTAATATATGGCATTTTTTTTCTGAGTACTCCAAACCTCATTGGGCATTCTTCCCTGACTTTATTAAGCAATAACAATTTCCATTTTCCTCCAATAATGTCCAGCGCATTTGTCATCGGACAGTTAACATTTGAAAAATCTGTATTTTCTGTTTTTATAATCAGCTGTTGGCCATCATTAGTATTATTTTTCATACTTAGTATTATCCTTAAAACTACTTGCAAGCACCTTGAATCGAACCCATATTTGGTTAGTAAAGTTAATAAAAACAGGCTTAAACGCCAGATTCAAATTTCATCCAAACTATGAGTAAGCAAATTTCCAGGTGGTTCCTACTAATAATTCTTTCTTCGGCGGTTTTTTTATCCGTGATAGATATATTTATAGTTAATGTTGCCATCCCTTCTATAAAAACCGGAATAAAAGGTTCAGACAGTGATATTCAACTGGTAATCGTCTTATATCTTTTAGGGTATGCTTCGTTCCTAATTACTGGTGGCAGAGCTGGTGAACATTTTGGGAAAAAGAAAGTTTTCATTTTATCGATGGTCTTATTTGTTTTCACTTCTTGTTTATGTGGTTTCTCCCAAAATCCCTGGCAACTAAATATCTCGCGTTTTTTACAAGGAGTTAGTGCGGCCTTTATGATTCCTCAAAGTATAACCTATATACAGGTGCTTTTCCCTTTTCATCAAGACCGGATAAAAGCATTGGGTATTTATGGTACTATCGCTGGCATTGCATCTGTGATCGGACAATATTTAGGTGGAGTTTTACCGGATATTCATGCTTTTTTTGCTGGCTGGCGGCTTATTTTTCTCATTAATTTTCCGGTGGGGGTAATCGCTGTTGTTTTGGCAGCCAAATTCCTGACAGATGAAACAAATGACAAGAAAGGGAAATTTGATCATTCAGGTGTTACGCTGTTGACCATGGCGTTAATTGCGCTAACTTATCCTTTAGTCCGTGGCCCCGAATTACACTGGCCATTCTGGAGTATAATATTAATCGGATTATCTATCAGTTTATTTTCCTTATTTGTTTTTGATCAGCGCCGTAAGCTCCAAAATGGCAGGGAACCGTTAATAGATTTAAGATTATTTGGTTTCAAAGATTTTAATATTGGCCTTTGCGTGGTATTGTTTTACTTCATGGTGCAGGATTCATATTTTCTGATTAATGTCATCCTTTTTCAAACAGGATTTGGGATTAGTTCATCAAAAACAGGCGTATTGTTCGTCTTTCAAGGTGTCGGTTATGTGATCGCTTCGCTACTGTCTTTACGTTTAATACCCGTTTATGGAAAAAAGGTATCACAGATTGGTGTTGGGATTATGATTATATCATTGGTGTTCCATATTGCTTTTTTCAAATCTCCCAGTATTAATAACTATCAGCTTGTTTCTGTTCTCTTTATTTATGGAATGGGTTGTGGATTTGTATTACCCTCACTTCTAACCATGGCATTGCAGAGTATACCTCCACATTTTGCCGGTGCTGCTTCAGGTACTTTTTCGACCTTTCAACAAACAGCCATAGCATTGGGGATTAGTATTGTCGGTGGGGTTTTCTTTAATAGATTAGCCACAGATACAAATTTGGAAGGATATCTAGCATCCTATAGAATAGCTACTGGGATTAATATTTTCTTGCTCATGATCGTTAGTTTATTTTTGTTTTTATTGCCTTATAGAGTCTCATCAAGAAACCAAAAAAAAAACAGGTAGCGTTTGAAGTAATTATACAGGTGACGAGTCTCTATTCGTCGTGAAAAAGTAAAACCTCACGGGCACAGCAAGTACTTCGCAGAAAGACAAAAATTTAATTTACCCCTTGTTTTGTAAATAGCAAAGCAGTCGTGTGTTAAAGGTTATCAATACCGTTAAAATAGATAGTTGGAAACTCGTCGAAATCAGGCTGCATTGGGACCAAGTTCAAATATACCATTAATGCATTTTACAAATTAGAGGCAAAATTTGATAACTCGTAAAATTGGAATTTGAAATTTCATTGAAATATTTTGCTTAAGTAGAGGTGCAACCAAGGCTACCGTTCTAAAGTAATTTTTAACTTTGTGTTAGACGCAATTATTAGCGTCGGCGAAATCTTAATAGCATATGAGAGTTGACTCCATCTTATCCAGCATTTCCCGGTACGCCTCTCTCTCTCCGTCAGAAATTGAACTTTTTATTTCGGTACTGGAAAAGAAGACGGTTCGAAAAAAGGATTTTCTCATCAGAACAGGTGAAATTTGCAGGCACGATTATTTTGTAAACGAAGGTTGCCTGAAAATCGGTTATGCGAATGACAAAGGTATGGAGTGTGTGACAAAATTTGCCATAGAAAACTGGTGGGCTGTAGAGATCGAAAGCTTTCTGAACATAACACCATCTTTTTTCTATTACCAGGCTGTTGAAGATACTGAACTATTGAGTATCAGTAAGACAAATCATTACTTATTGCTTGACCGGATCCCTTCTTATCAGAAATTTACGATGGAAAGATGGCAGCATGGTTTTATTGCATTGCAAAATCGCTTTATTCAAAGCAATTCGTTTACCGCTGAGGAAAAGTATGACCGCTTTAAGCAGAAATATCCCGGCCTTGATCAACGCATTTCTTTGCGGTTAACGGCGTCTTACCTCGGCATCACTCCGGAATTTTTGAGCGTTTTGAGAAAAAGGCAGGTCAGCGCGCTTTCTTAATCTACCATAAGGTTTTTCATTTTGCAAAATGTTCTTTTTGCCATCAATGAAAAAACAAAACTATATCATCATTATCCTCGGCCTGTTATCTGCAATAGGTCCCTTTTCAATTGATATGTACCTGCCGGCTTTTCCATTAATCGCCAGGGATCTGCACACAACCGTTTCCAGCGTTTCCCTCTCCTTATCAAGTTTTTTTATCGGTATTTCCCTGGGCCAGTTGATTTATGGCCCGCTCCTGGATAAGATAAACAGGAAGACGCCATTATGCGCGGGTATTGCATTGTATTTTTTCGCATCACTGGGATGTATGTGGATTACTTCTGTAAATGTTTTAATTGGTCTGAGGTTCTTACAGGCATTAGGTGGAAGTGCCGGCCTTGTTACATCCCGTACCATTGTAAGGGACTTGTTTTCAGTGCCAGACTCGGCAAAGATATTTTCACGGCTCATGTTGCTGATCGGGATCTCTCCAATACTGGCACCTCTTTTTGGCAGTTATGTTAGCGCCGTATGGGGATGGCAGTATATTTTCCTAACGCTGTCGGTTCTCGCCTTAAGCTTATTAATCGCCGTGTATTTTTTCATACCCGAAACTAAGCCGCAAGATGCCGTCCGTGGTGGCGGCTCCGGTAAATATCTTGGCATTTTGAAAGAGCAGCAATTTTATAAATATGCGATTTCCAGTTCGTTCTCTGCATCTTGTTTTTATGTATACCTGGCTAATTCGCCTTTGGTTTTCATGAAAGTTTACGGAATGTCTGCGCCTCATTATGGTGCTGTTTTCGCGCTGCTGGCTGCCGGACTCATTGGTGCCAGTCAGCTGAATGGTTTTCTGTTGCGAAAGGTTCAAAGCTTGATGATATTAAAACGGGCAAACCTTTTGAGGTTCGCCACTGCGCTTACTTTTTTCCTGCTAAGTCTATCTGGCTTTTTACCGCTTTACGCGCTGCTGATCCTGATTTTTATCATTCTGAGCTGCCAGGGTTTTACAGGCCCAAACGCTACCGCCTTGTGCCTGGCGCCATTCAGAACTAATGCAGGCCGAGCGTCTGCATTACTGGGGGCTATGCAGATGCTGGCAGGAGCCTTATCATCAATGCTGGTAAATCTGCTTAACGTTCGCTCCGCGCTACCTCTGGCAACTATAACACTTTGCTTTGCCATCATTAGTTTTGCCATCCTTCAAAGTGGTTCGATCTTCAGAAAATTTAACCTGCTTAAGGAAAACCGTTTTGGTTTACCTTTTAGAAATAACTAAAATTTAGCTCACCAAATTTATTTTAAACACATGCAAGAATTTCAAATGAAAACTGCGCTCACCAGCGATGTCCCGGAACTTGTCCTTTTGATCAATTCCGCCTACAGGGGTGAAAGTTCAAAACAAGGCTGGACTACAGAAGCTGACCTGATCGAAGGCGACAGAATGAATGCCGTTTCGCTAACGGAAATGATTAATTCGGCTCACGTCACCATACGAAAGTGCGTTGACAGCCATAGCACGATAGTAGGCTGTGTATATCTTCAAATCAAACATGATGAATTATATGTTGGTTTACTGACAGCAAACCCTGAAATGCAGGCAAAGGGCATCGGTAAGTTCATACTGAGTGACGCCGAAGACGTGGCCAGGAAACGAGGACTTTCAGTTTTAATGCTGGATGTAATTTCCCTGAGAAAGGAATTGATTGATTATTACATCCGGCGCGGCTTCATACTTACCGGGAAGAAATTCGAATTCCCTACAGATAATAAATTCGGTAGTCGGCCATTGCAAGTACTTGAATTGGTCGAGTTAAAAAAATATATTTAAGCGTGAGAATTTAAGACTATCAGCTGTAAAAAGTGATACCAAAATTCTGAAATAGTTAAATTCAGAAGGCTTTCAGATTTATTCTATTAATTTTTTTGGCCAAGATAATTGGTCATAATCACAGCGACATCGCTTAATTTATTAAAACAGTATTTTCTTATAGTCAGAGGGCTTACCATTTAATCCTTAAACAGATATTTTATCGGACAAACTCATTCTGATCAATAATTTTAATTAATTTGACACTTTAAAAACTGAGAAATATGTACATTTTTAAATATAAAGAACTTGCTGAATCCCTTTACGAATCATTAAATACCAATCCATTTTACGTTACCTTATTGAATCCTTTAGATGAGAATACAACAGATAAAAAGGATGCTTTATTAAAATATTTTGACTACTCGATGCAAGAGGCTGATCAATATGGAAAACTATTTATTCCAAAAGACCATGACTATGGCGTTTCTATTTGGTCCAAACCCCTAAGTGCATCTGATGAAAGTAACAGAAATAATAAAAAAAAGGCTTTTATCAAGCAAAATTTAGGAAATGATTCACTCCATATTTATACTACAGTTACATCCTCGATGGCGGAAAAGCTCCAGGGGTCAATTCCTGACACTGCCTGGTATCTCTCTATTCTGGGCGTAAGGCCGGATTACCAGGGGCAGGGTTTAGGATCAGAATTAGTGCGCGATGTGCTTAAGGAAACGGACAATCAGATGAAAGTCACTTACCTGGAAACTTTCAACCCTAAAAGCATTAAATTTTATCAACGTTTAGGCTACGAAACGCTAGATAAAGTTGATGAGCCCGTCACTGGATCATCGTACTGGATATTGGTCCGTAAACCCAATACGATTGGTTGCTGATCATTCTCGATCTGTAAGGCTAACATTTTTTTTCTGAGCATTTGTCTCTCAATTTTTGATTTTGTTATAGAGATGGCTTGTTCATAATGCTTCAAGGCTTTTGACGGATATTTTTTTGTATAAAGGAAAGCTAATAATTGATGATAATGGTTATTTTTTTTTATATCCAAAAATTCAGCTTCAGCGATTGCCGCATCAATTCCATTAACATTGAAAACAGCAAATAATCTATTTAAAGCTATGGTAGGTGAGGAGTCGATATCAATTAGCTGATTATACAAATCTAAAATGTGATGCCATTTATCTTTATCATTAGTAGTGTGCCAATAGGCAATTGCAGCTTCCAAATGATATGTTGATGCACTATCACCAGTAAAAGCACATACTAAATAATAGTTTCCCTTATGAATCAAATCATCATCCCAAAGTTTTTTATTCTGCTCATTAAAAAGAATCTTTTCCCCGCCATTACCTGTTCTTGCGTCCAGCCTTGAACTTTGATAGCACATCAAACTCAATAATGCATTTACGTCAGGTGTATTGGTAAGTCCGTGTTCCGTTAATGCCAAAGTTAACCTTAGCGCTTCCAGGCACAAATCCTTACGAATCAATTTATTGTTAGATTTGGAAAAGTAGCCTTCGTTAAATAAAAGATATAAAGCTTTAAGAACTATATTTAGTCTTGACGATATATCACTTTCTTTTAATGGTTTTATCGCGAAAGTACCGTTTCTTAAAATAGCCCTTGCCCGCAGCAAGCGTTTTTTAATG
>Ga0302309_10002227_pt1 | contig 16459 bp, 8 predicted proteins | sample III_Palsa_N1_1_FD_200453 | JGI IMG/M metagenome (GOLD analysis project Ga0302309, IMG submission 200453) | Peat permafrost microbial communities from Stordalen Mire near Abisko, Sweden - III_Palsa_N1_1 | ecosystem: Environmental > Terrestrial > Soil > Palsa > Peat permafrost | place: Sweden... | reverse complement strand
TAATTATCAGTTCCCTAAGCACATTCGCCCAGGTTGTGCCTTATGATACGCTTAATAAGCCCCAGGTAATTTCCAAACAATTCAGCTTCACAGAAGGTGCGTCCGTCGACAAAAAAGGGAATGTTTTCTTTACCGACCAGCCTAATAACAAGATATGGGAATACAGCACGGACGGTAAACTTTCGGTTTTCCTGGATAGCGCAGGCAGATCCAACGGGATGTATTTCGACGCTAAAGGCAACCTCGTTACCTGCGCCGATGAGCACGACCAGCTGTGGTCCATAAGCCCTAAAGGAAAGATTAAAGTATTACTGAAAGATTACCAGGGCCATTTAATGAACGGGCCGAACGACATCTGGATCGATAATAAAGGCGGTATTTATATGACCGATCCCTATTACCAGCGCCCGTATTGGACGCGCACCAAACCCGATCTTGACGGCCAGAAAGTTTATTACCTGCCGAAAGGAGCAAGCCAGCCGATAATCGTTGATGCTAACTATAAGCAGCCAAACGGCATTGTAGGCACTCCGGATGGGAAATACTTATACGTGGCGGATATTGGGGATAACAAGACCTACAAATACAAAATCAATGACGACGCCACCCTTGACGACCGCCAGTTGTTCGTGGCCCAGGGGGCGGACGGCATGACATTGGATGCTGAAGGTAACGTGTATCTCTGCGGCAAAGGTGTCACCATTTATAACCCGCAGGGCGTTAAGATTGGCCATATCGCTATCCCTGAGCCATGGACGGCAAACCTTTGCTTTGGCGGCAAAAATAAGGATGTGCTTTTTATTACGGCTTCGACGGCACTTTATACCGTGAAGATGAATGTGAAGGGGGTGGAGTAGGATTCTGAACCCCTGGTTAACCTGATTTTTTTGATTTCGCAGAAAAAAGTGCTCAAAACCGCTCGCAAAAATATAGTCGAGGCCCTGAGCCTACCCGATCAGCAATGGGACATCATCATCGTTGGCGGTGGGGCTACCGGCTTGGGAACCGCGCTTGACGCCGCTTCCCGCGGTTATAAAACACTGTTGCTGGAGCAATCCGATTTTGCAAAGGGAACTTCCAGCCGCAGTACCAAGCTGGTACACGGTGGTGTGCGGTATTTGGCGCAGGGTAATATTGGATTGGTAAAAGAAGCGCTTTACGAACGCGGGCTGCTTTTAAAGAATGCCCCTCACCTGGTAAAAAATAAAACTTTCATTATACCGGTATATAGTTGGTGGAAAAGCGCGTTTTACACCATTGGTCTTAAAATTTATGACCTGCTGGCTGGTACGCTCAGCTTTGGGCCATCTAAAAGGATTTCAGAGGAGGAGGTAGCTGAATGCCTGCCGGGTATCAACCTAATAGGGCTCTACGGAGGCGTATTGTATCACGATGGTCAATTTGACGATTCCCGGTTAGCTATTAACCTTGCACAAACTTGTTTGGAGCAGGGGGCAGCGGTATTAAATTATGTTCAGGTGACGGGCTTGCTCAAGAACGACGGTAAGATAAGCGGTGTTGTCGCAAAAGATGTGGAGACCGGAAAAGTGTACCAACTGAAAGGGAAAGTAGTTATCAACGCCACAGGCGTTTTTGTAGATGATTTATTGCGGGTGGATGAACCGGGCAAAAAGCCGCTTGTGCGGCCAAGCCAGGGAATACATATCGTTGTAGACCGTTCCTACATGCCCGGCGAAGACGCATTGATGATTCCTGAAACCGATGACGGCCGCGTACTTTTTATATTGCCCTGGCATGGGAAATTGCTGATCGGCACAACCGATACGCCGCTGAACGAACATAGCCTGGAGCCGGTGGCTTTGGAGGAAGAAATTGGTTTTGTGATGCGAACGGCCCAAAAGTATTTAACCAGAACGCTCACGAGGCGGGACGTGCGCAGCGTTTTTGCCGGCTTGCGGCCGCTGGCTGCGCCGCCAGACGGCTCGATATCAACAAAAGAGATATCGCGCAGCCACAAACTCATTGTTTCTGTATCAGGGCTCGTCACCATCACCGGCGGCAAGTGGACCACCTACCGCAAAATGGGCGAAGACACGGTAGACAAAGCCATCACAGTAGGTAAATTAGCACCGGCTAAGTGTGTAACTAAAGACATTGCCATCCATGGCAGCCTAAAAACGCCGGTGCACGATGATTTTCTGTCCGTTTATGGTAGTGACCGATCGGCTGTACTTGAGCTTTGCGGCGAAAATACGGACTGGTTAAAAAAATTGCATCCCCATTTTGAGTACATCCGCGCCGAAGTGATATGGGCCGTGCGAAATGAAATGGCCTGGACCGTGGAAGACGTCCTCGCCCGGCGCCTGAGGGCCTTATTCCTGGACGCAAGGTTGGCTATTGAAATGGCGCCAGTTGTAGCCAGCCTTATGTCCAAAGAACTGAACCGCGATGAATCCTGGGAAAAAGCCCAGGTTACTGACTTCAATTATACTGCCGAAGGTTATCTGCTGATGGGGTCATAATTTTCCGGTTGACAATTCACAGCGAAACCGTATCTTAACGCACCGATTTGTAAACTTTCAGGCAATAGCTCACGACAGCTAAGTTCATACTATTTTTATTAAATCAGCGAAATTTAGGCGTTTCCGGCCATGAACTATGAACTATGAACCATGAACTAAAATGAACCAAAACGAATACATCCTCGCATTGGACCAGGGCACCACCAGTTCCCGGGCCATTGTTTTTGATTATAGCGGGCAGATCCAGTCCATCGCCCAAAAAGAATTCACGCAGATTTTTCCGCAGCCGGGGTGGGTCGAGCATGATCCGAACGAGATATGGTCTTCGCAGGCAGGCGTGGCCGCCGAGGCTATTGCCAAATTGGGCATCAACGGCAAAAATATCAGGGCCATAGGCATTACCAACCAACGCGAAACCACCATCGTATGGAACCGGGAAACCGGATTACCGATTTATAACGCCATCGTATGGCAGGACAGACGGACTGCGGGTTTTTGTGATGAGCTAAAAAATAAAGGGCTTACCGAATTGATTTGCGCAAAAACAGGTTTGGTGATCGATGCTTACTTCTCCGCATCTAAGATAAACTGGATATTAAATAACGTAGCAGGGGCAAGGGATCTGGCCGATGCCGGGAAATTGGCCTTCGGCACGGTCGATAGCTGGCTGGTTTGGAAATTTACGCGTGGAAGGGTGCATGTAACGGATGTTACCAACGCCAGCCGAACCATGCTGTATAATATCACCACCCTTGAATGGGACAGGGAACTCCTGAGCATATTCAATATCCCGAAAAGCCTGCTGCCCGAGGTAAAACAATCCAGCGAAATTTATGGCGAAACCGACACCACCCTGTTCGCAACAAAAGTGCCGATTGCCGGCATCGCCGGCGACCAGCAGGCCGCGTTATTTGGGCAGATGTGTACGGAAGCCGGCATGGTTAAAAATACCTATGGCACAGGCTGTTTTATGCTGATGAATATTGGCGACAAATTTATCCGCTCCAAAAACAACTTGCTGACGACAATAGCCTGGAAGATAAACGGAAAAGTAAGCTACGCCTTTGAAGGCAGTATATTTATAGGCGGGGCGGTGGTGCAGTGGCTGCGGGACGGGTTGGGCGTGATAAAAACTTCGGCGGAGGTAGAGCAGCTGGCAAACAGCGTTGAGGACACCGGCGGGGTGTATTTTGTGCCTGCCTTTGCCGGCCTCGGAGCACCTTATTGGGACGCCGAAGCAAGAGGAACCATCATCGGCCTTACACGGGGGAGCTCCGCTGCCAATATTGCGCTGGCGGCGATTGAGGCGATTGCCTACCAAACCGTTGACGTTTTGAAGGCGATGGAAGCCGATGCCGGCTTTAAGATCAAAGAATTGCGCGTGGACGGCGGCGCAACGGCGAACAACCTGCTGATGCAACGCCAGGCCGACTTGCTTAACTGCAAGGTGATCCGTCCGGAAGTTGTTGAAACAACCGCGCTTGGGGCGGCATACTTAGCAGGGCTGGCCGTTGGCTATTGGAAGGACATCAACGATATCCGGGAGCAATGGCAGGCTGAACGCGTTTTTGCGCCCGATAACAACATTGAAAAAGCGAAGAAACAGCTGGCCGGATGGAAACGTGCGGTAACAGCCGCCCAAAGCTGGGCGTCATATCAGCCGTGAGCAGAACTACAATAACTAACACCCCGACTTCAGACTTTTCGACTTCAGACTTCAGACTTTAGACTTTAGACTTAAAAAAATGACTCCATTCACCGCCGAACTGATCGGCACCCTGTTATTGATCCTTTTAGGCGACGGAGTGGTTGCCAATGTTCTGTTAAACGACACCAAGGGCCATGATGGCGGCCTGATTGTAATCACCACTGCCTGGGGGCTGGCAGTTTATGTTGGGGTGGTCGTGGCCGGGCCATATAGCGGGGCGCATTTAAATCCCGCAGTAACGATAGGCCTGGCCCTTGCCGGCAAATTTCCCTGGGCCAGTGTGCCTTCGTACATCCTGGCGCAGATGACAGGCGCACTAATTGGTTCATTCCTGGTCTGGCTGATGTACTACGACCATTTTCAGCGCAATAACAAGCCCGATGCGATCCTGTCTGTTTTTTGTACAGGCCCGGCTATCCGCAATTACGTGTCGAATATAGTAAGTGAGATCATCGGTTCATTTGTACTTATATTCACCGTTTTTTATATTGTTGGCGCCGAAATTACACCTACCAAAACCCCCATAGGGTTGGGTTCCGTGGGTGCCTTGCCGGTGGCATTACTTGTTTGGGTTATCGGTATGTCACTGGGGGGCACCACCGGCTATGCTATTAACCCGGCCCGCGATCTCGGCCCGCGAATTATTCATTTTTTGGTCCCAATAAAAAACAAGGGAACCAGCGATTGGGCCTATTCATGGATCCCCGTTTTAGGACCCATTGCCGGTGCTGCCGTGGCTGCATTTTTATATTTGCGGCTCCATCCATAATAGCTCAAATATTTCATAATTTTATAGAGTAATTCAAAGAACAAACCAATTAGGCGAAACCGGCGAGATGAGTTGCTATTTTAGGCGAATTTTATTTTTTATTCCGTTAGTATTATTTGTTAGTTCCGCTTTTGCAAATGGCGGGCAGGATAGTCTTTTTTCAAAGCTTAACGCCCTCATCAGCAAAAAAAAGGATTTTGACGCCGAAAAGCTGAATCGGATAAACCGGCTTCAACAAGATTTGAATGACGCTGGTCCCGATCTCCATGCCACCTACAACAGTTATCTCAGCCTCTACCAGGAATATGAGTCGTTCAATTATAACAAGGCTTTTCAATTTGCGCAAAAACTGCGGCAAACCGCATATTTACTAAAGGACCGGGAAAAAATTGACGTCAGCCGCATCAAGTTCGGTTTTATTTTTCTTTCATCAGGGATGTTTAAGGAGGTTTTTGACTCGGTGCGCACTGTCAACGTAAAGCTTTTGGACACTGCTGCAAAAAAAGAATATTACCTTTTGCTGGCGCGCACCTATTACGACTTGTCGGATTATGACGAAGAGAATTATTATACGCCAATATATAACAGCAGAGCGGGTAAATACATCGATTCAGCTGTAACGCTCTGCAAGCCAAATTCATTTGAATACATCTATTACAACGGCTTAAAATATCTCAAAACCGGTAACATCCCAAAGGCCATAACGAATCTTAAAACACTCATCAGCAATTATCACTTACGCGACCACCAATTCGCGATAACGGCGTCGACGCTGAGCGACATATATATAAGGCAGGGTGAGCCGGACAGTGCTATCACATTGCTTGTACAAGCTGCGATGGCCGACATCAGGTCATCAACCAAGGAAACTGCCGCGATGACCACGCTTGCAAAGCTGCTTCACGAGCAGGGGGATGTTGAAAATGCCTATCTATATATAAAGCAGGCGCTGGAAGACGCTACCTACTACGGCGCGCGACAGCGGAAGATACAGGTTAGCGCCATTTTACCCGTAATAGCAGGGGAACGAATAAACTCCGTAGAAGGACAAAGGCGTATCCTGTTTTTTTATGCGGCGTCGCTTACGGTGCTGGCGGCGATAATAGTTGCCTTTGCGATTATCATTTATAAACAACTCCAAAAATTGAAAAGGGCCGATAATATCATTTTGGAGGCCAACCATAACCTCCGGGATACCATCGATAAGTTGAACGAAGCCAATAAGATAAAGGAAGAATACATAGGCTACTATTTCAACCTGATCTCGGAATACATCGAGAAATTGGATAGGTTTAAGCGCTCGGTGGATAATAAAATAACAACGAGGCGGTTTGACGACATCAGCATTCTGGTGAACAATATCAACCTGGGTAAGGAAAGAGAAGAGCTATTCATCAATTTCGATAAAGCATTTCTCAAAATATTCCCCAATTTCGTGTCTGCCTACAATTCGCTCTTCACGACGGAAAATCATGTAAAACTGCTGCCAAACCAATTACTGAATACCGATCTCCGCATCTTTGCTTTGGTGAGGCTTGGGATCAGCGACACTGAAAAGATCGCCCACATTCTGGACTATTCTGTCAATACCATATATAACTATAAGGCCCGCATCAAAGCGCGTTCGCTCATCGAAAACGAAGAGTTTGAGCAAGCTATCATGGCTATAAAAGCCGTCTGATAACTCCCCATTCATTATCCTGTGTTATATACCGTTTATATTCGAGTCGATCGCGTCTATTTTTAACTTTCTTATTATAAGTAAGTTATCAAAACAAGCGAGCGAATTTGGTTTATATTTTAACTGTGAAATTAGCAGTTGCATTTTTTATCCCTTCACTTTGAGATGCCAATTACCGCCTGTTGACAGGAGCACGGTCGCTGGCAGATTATAACCAAATAAATTCTAAATAATACAAGACAAAGTCATGAAAGTGTTTCAACCACCTGGTTTGTTATTTAACCGCGTTTTTGCCGGGAAACCAATGGGCCATAGAACCGCCTGCAGTAAAACACGGTGCAGCGCCCATTTGCTATCGGGCTAGTTAACGGGATCATACAGCTCAGGAGCTGGCCTTATCAAACCAAATCAATTATTAAACTCAAAACTTAAACATTATGTATAGAAAACAATTACTAAAATTAATTTTTTGTCCTTTGTTTTTGCTGCTGTCAACCTGGGCCACTGCCCAAAAAATAACAGTTAGCGGTAAAATTATCGACGACAAAGGACAGCCGCTTCCAGGCGCCACTGTAGCTATCAAGAATAGTACAGGAGGCACAAATTCCGACATCAACGGCAAATACGCGTTAAAAGCCAATCCTAACGATGTGCTTGTATTTTCGATGTTAGGATTTGTAAGGCAGGAGATTCCCGTAAATAACCAGGGCGTGATCAATGTTTCGCTGGTACCCGACCTGCAAGCTTTGAACGAGGTTGTGGTCATCGGCTACGGAACGCAAAAACGCAAAGACATTACAGGGTCCGTATCTACGGTTAAAGGCGATGACTTTAAAGATCAGCCGATTGACGATCCAATTTCTGCATTAGAGGGAAGAATTGCAGGGGTAAACGTTGTGGAAAGCTCAGGCCAGCCAGGCGCGACGGCAAGTATAGTTATCAGGGGACTCTCGTCCCTGAGCCAGCCCATCCCTTTGTATATCGTAGACGGTGTAAGGATACCCGACATCACGAACCTCAATATGCAGGACATCGCCTCGATCGATGTTTTAAAGGACGCGGCGGCAGCAGCTATATACGGGTCTGCGGCGGCGGGAGGGGTACTGCTTATCACAACCAAAAAAGGAAGCGTTGGCGCGCCGCCAACCATAAATTTTAGCGCACGGTACGGTGTAACACAGCCCAAACTGGTGAATGACATGCTGAATTCAACCCAATTTGTACAATTACAAAATTTGGTGAATCCCGGCGATTTTGCAGGGAAAACTGAAACCGACACGTTGCCAAATGTAAATTGGGTAGATGTTTTATATCGCAACGCTGTAGAACAAAATTATAACCTTTCGATTTCGGGAGCAACGCCCAAAGTGAATTACCTTTTTTCAGCGTACGATAATAACCAAACGGGCTCATTTATCCAAAACTCTTCAGGCATTGCAGGTATACGGGCAAACGCGGAATACAAGTTAGCTGATTTTATTACCATAGGTGAGCAAATTGGTTTATCGCAACGCAAAACAGACCCGGTAAGTCCTAATGTAAGTTTGGATAACGCGCCATTCCGTACACAACCCATTATTCCGGTATATAATGAAAATGGCTCCTACGGAACCGAACCGCTGGGTTACAGCATCCAATTTAGCGGGCCCAATCCTTTTGGATCGGTAAACACCGCCATGCTTACAGAGTACACCAACAACGTGCAGGCGAATGTTTATGCGGATATAAAACTTCCGTTCCATCTCGATTTTCGCAGCACATTTGGTTATACCTACAATGCCGTTACGTACGATTGGTTCCAGAATGCGTTTAACGCCCCGGGCGCCCAAACGTACAATACGCTTACTGAAAACTACCAGGAATACAACCAGCTATTTGCCAACTATGTGTTAAGCTATAACCAAAGCTTCGGAAAAAATAATATCAGCGCTGTGGCAGGTATAGAACAAATATCAGGCGCCAACAACAACCTGTATACCAGTATGGGTTCTATAGGCGAAAATGGTTACACTTATATTCCAACATCGGCATCGGCCGGGCAAACCACCCTTTCAGGCGGCAATGACCCCAACTATCTTATTCAATCGGAATTTGTAAGGGTAAATTACAATTTTAACGAACGTTATTTCCTGTCGGGATCAATAAGGCAGGACGCCAACTATACTGAATTCGGGCCCGACAAAGTAAAGGGTATATTTCCCGGCGTATCGGCTGGCTGGAACATCAGCGATGAAAGTTTTTTCGCGGGGGCAAAAAATATCTTCAACTCTCTAAAGCTGCGCGGCAGCTATGGCTCGCTCGGTAACAGCAATATACTCCCTTACAGCTATACATCGGTTTATAACCAAAATCAGCTCTCCAGCGGTATTTCAGGTGGAGCACAGGGGTTTGCGCCGGGCCAGGCTTTCCAGATTGGCAACACCCTCACTAAATTGGCTAACCCAGATGTGCATTGGGAAACTGTTACCGAAACCAATATAGGTTTAGATGGAGAAGCATTAAATGGCCGCCTGTATTTCACTGCCGAATGGTATAACAAAAACACCAACGGCATGCTTTATCCGCTTCCACTGCCAACCAGCTCAGGTTTCATACAGCCTTATTATGCAAATGTGGGTATTGTAAATAATCGCGGGTTCGACTTTTCTGCAGGCTTTCGCGATAAGGCCGGAAAATTGGGATATGATGTAAGTGTGAATGCCGGGTTTAATAAGAACAATGTTGTGAGCCTGAGCGGTACAGCTACCGGCGTAATTTACGACGGTTACAACTGGTACAACAATGGCAATACCTCGTTTAACCAAATGTCCAATCAAAACATTACCGAAACTAAAGCCGGACTTCCTTTTGGAGAGTTTTACGGTCTTAAGTCCTTGGGTATATTTCAATCAAATGCCCAGGCAGCAAGCCAGACAGTTAATGGAAACGCAGCGCAGGCCGGTGACCTGGATTTTCAGAATTTACACCCCGGTCAGGCAATTACTTCGGCCGACGATCAACCTATCGGAAATCCGAACCCCAAATTGGTTTACGGTATTAATATTCATTTGAATTACCAGGGCTTTGATTTGGCCATGCTATTTAACGGTGTGCAAGGTGTTCAGCTTTTTGATGGGACGGAAGCTTATGAGGAATCGCTTTTCGCTGATGGTAATACCACCACTAAAGTATTTAACGATTCATTTCTCGGAAGCAACGGGTTAACCTCGCAACCCCGCTTATTGGGAACTACCTCCAATGGCAGCACCGGGCTCGATCCCAACACCAATTATTCTTCGGTGAATAGCTATTTTGTTCAAAATGGAAGCTATTTAAAACTGAAAAACCTGCAGTTAGGCTACACCTTCTCGGGTAGTTTATTACAGCGCTTAAGTGTTAAAAAACTCAGGGTGTTTGTGATGGCTAACAATGTGTTCACCATCACCAAATACAAAGGGCTCGATCCGGAATTAGGCAGTGCATATACTACGTCTGGCTACGGAGCAGCTACCACCAATGGAATAGATACACCTACAAATTACCCGCAGGTAAAGATCTATTCCGCAGGTCTTGATCTTACATTTTAATTCACTTCAAAAAACTATCAAAATGTTAAAGAAAATATATATATCGATACTGGCGGTTATCTTAATAGCCGGCTGTAAAAAGGCCCCTGAAAATGTCGGCCCGACCAATGCCTACAGTACGGCAGGGTATCCTTCAACCATTGCCCAGCTTCAAAGCGTGTTGGTTTCGGCTTATGCAAACCTGCGCGATCCCGGCCTGTATGGCTTCTTTTTATTGCCAAAAGCTATGTCAAATTCTATGCATACCGTTAACTCGGTATATAACGGAGACTATGCATGGAATGAAATGGCAAACACCAACCTTAGTGTTGGTAATACCTACGTTGGCGATGCATGGTCGGCATTATATGTAGGGGTAAAAGATTGTAACGTCACCATAGCTGCGGCAGCCCAGCTCAATATCCTTAATCCAAACCTGAGCGCCGCCGATAAGGCAACCGAAAATCTTATTCTCGGCCAGGCATATTGTTTGCGCGGATGGTATTATATGGAGCTGGAATGCCTTTATGGTGAAAGCTATACAAAAGGCAGCGAATTGGGCGTACCTATTTACTCCGCCCTGCCAACCAGCCTCGCCCAAACCCAGGTGGCGCGCTCAACGGTAGCGCAAACATGGGCCTTTATTATCAGCGATTTTAAAATGGCTGAATCAATGCTCAAAGGGAATGTTTGGGACGCTGCCGATGAGGCCCGGGTAACCAATTGGACAGCAGAAGGTTTGTTAGGGAAAGCATACGTGTATACCCAGGATTGGGCCGATGCTAAAACCGTTTTATCCGACCTGATCACCAACAGCGGGAAAACATTAATGCCTTTTTCTACCTATTCCAACGCCTTTAACGGCCAAAATAAGTTCAATAGCGAATCGTTGTTTGAGTTGTATATCGACCCGAATACCGTTGGCGGTTATGGTGTTTACAGCGGCGCCGCGAATTCGGCGGCTATTAACGGTCTTATTTGGTCGCCCCTGACCTTTGGCGGCCCTGGCTTCAATGGCGTGCAAACACAGTTCCTGGGTTATGGGAATGAGTTTTTCCATGATCAGAACGTGCTGCGGTTCGGCTATTCAATTGGCCCGGACCCTGCCCCGGTAGCTAATCCTAACTATAATTCGAGCCAGCCGGCTTCCTATCATAACCAGGCACTGGTAATGAGCCCCGTTTATCATCAGCAAGCCCAGGCGGTACGCACTAATCAAACCGCAGACCCCCGTTTGTTTCTGAATGCCTTACAGCCGCGCTACGATTCTGTACAGTTTGATGGTGTAAACTGGGGCCTGGTTGCTCAGGCAGGTTATGCACAAGACAAATATGGCTGGGCTGTGAGAAAATATTCACCGATCACTTATAATGAAGGCTCTGGTGTGGGTAACCCTTCCGGATTCCCCGATGTAGGTGATGCCTGGGACTATTACATCTTACGCCTGGCAGATGTTTATTTATTGTATGCCGAAGCTTGTATAGGTACTGGTGATGCAACAGACGGCCTTGAATATATCAACAAAGTTAAACGCAGGGCATATAACCTCCCAATTAACAGCCCTTCGGCAATTGATTATAAGTCGCTTACGGCCAAAACCAGCGCGCCCGACGCGGTTTTAGGCAACAACCCGCTTTATTATGAGCGTTGGGCCGAGTTGTTCAATGAAGGATCATGGTGGTTTGATGTATGTCGCTGGCAGATAGGGCCGTCTGAAGCTGCTTTTTATGTGACAGCCGATAACCTCGGCGGGCCTATTAACTTTGATGCTTCAAAGTCGTATGTATGGCCCATCCCACAAAGTGAGATTAATAGCAATGCAAAAATAAAGCAAAGTACCGGTTACTGATATAGTTGATTAATTAGTGTAAGGCAGGTGAGATGGCCTTACACTTTTTTATGCTCTTTAAAAAATTAAAACCTGGGAAATGCATTTGATTTACTATTCAAGAAGACTATTTATCTGTTTAATTAGCCTTGCTGTTTTTGGCAGGGTAAAGGCACAGGGTAGCCAGCCTGTCCATGCCGAAATGAATAAAGTATCGTTTGACTTTTCACTCGATGCTGACGGTCAGCCGGTATACGATGTGTTTTACGGCGGCGAGGCGGTGATCAAAACTTCGCATATGGGAATTAAGCTGCTGAATGACAGTAGTTTTTCAAATCACTTCACAGTCATATCGACCGAAAGAAAAGTTGTTGACGAAACCTGGGAACCAGTTTGGGGCGAAGTAAGCCATATCCGGAATCATTATGAACAAGTAACCGTTCATTTAAAACAACAAAATACGCCAAAGCGATTATTGGATATCGTTTTCAGGATATTTGAAGATGGTGTGGCTTTCAGGTACGAGTTCCCTTTGCAGCCAAATTTTAAATATTTCATCGTTTCTGATGAACTGACCGAATTTAGTTTAACAGGCGATAATAAGACATTTTGGATCCCCGGAGACTACGACAGCAATGAATATCCATACACCGTATCCCCAATAAGCCAGGTGGATGCTTCGGTATTGGCAAAATCCGCCACGGATATCGCGGTGCGCTATGTGCCCGATAAATATGGTATCCAAACACCCCTGATGATGAAAACCGCCGGCGGCCTTTACATCAATATCCACGAGGCCGCTCTGCGCGATTATACGTCGATGCAATTACATGTGGACACCAGGACGTATAAACTGACGGCCAACCTTGTAGCCGACGCGACAGGCAATAAAGCCTATATGCGGGCGCCGTGTAAAACCCCCTGGCGTACCATTATCGTAAGCAATAAGGCAGCGGATATATTGGCCTCAAAGATGATCCTTAACCTGAATGAGCCTTCAAAAATTGAAAATACATCATGGATAAAACCCATGAAGTTTGTTGGCGTATGGTGGGAGATGCAGACCGGTAAAAGCACCTGGAATTACAGTGATAACTTAGATACTTTAGATGCCAATGGACAACTAATCCCCAACGGAAGGCATGGCGCAAATACAGCCAACGTAAAAAGATATATCGATTTCGCGGCAAAAAATGGCATCCAGGGTGTTTTGGTTGAAGGGTGGAATACGGGATGGGAAGAATGGTTTGGCAACTGGGCCGAAAAACCCTTTGATTTTGTAACTCCATACCCCGACTTCGACATAAAAGCGATCACAGATTATGCCGCATCGAAGGGTGTAAAAATGATCATGCACAACGAAACATCAGGGTCTGCTACAAATTATGAGCGGCAAATGGATACTGCCTTCCGCTTTATGAAGAAATATGGTTATGTAGCTGTAAAAACAGGGTATGTAGGCAGGATCATCCCACGCGGCGACCATCATGACGACCAGTGGATGGTTGATCATTACCTGCGCGTTGCCCAGAAAGCCGCTCAATACCAGATTATATTGGATAACCATGAGCCGGTAAGACCCACAGGCTTACAGCGCACCTACCCCAACTGGATGGATTGCGAAGCCGGGCGCGGTAATGAATATAATGCATTCAGTAACGGAAGCAGCCCCGCGCACGAAACGATTATGCCCTTTACCAGGCTGATGGGCGGGCCAATGGACTACACACCAGGCATATTTAAAATAAAAGGATATTCCGCTGAATTTCCCGACAGGCAGGTGCATTCCACCCTGACCAAGCAATTGGCGCTATATGTTACCATGTACAGCCCGCTTCAAATGGCTGCAGACATCCCGGATAATTATGAAAAGCATATGGATGCCTTCCAGTTTATTAAGGATGTTGCCGTGGATTGGGACGATACGAAAATTATTGCTGCCGAGCCCGGTGAATACCTAACCATTGCCAGGAAAGAAAAAGGTGCTGCAAACTGGTATGTTGGCGCAATAACCAACGAGAAAAGCCGGGATGCCGCCATTCCTTTGGACTTTTTAGACAAAGGGAAAAAATATGTCGCCATAATTTATGCCGATGGAGATGACGGGGATTGGCAAACGAATCCCGAATCTTATAAGATCACCAGGTACTTAGTTGATGCCGGTTCTAAACTTGCTATTAGACTTGCAAATGGCGGAGGAGCAGCAGTAAGCATAAAACCGGCGACGAATGAAGATAATGGATTGAAGTTTTATAAATGAGACTAAATTAATATTACAATCCGATTTGTACTAAGTATAAAAACAGCCTCGTAGAATTTATCAAAATAATGAATATCAAGCATTACTGCATCATAACCATTCTTATTTTAAACAGATTAATAGGTTCGGCCCAGGAAAAAAACGGGGCCGCTATCCCGTGGGCGACCTACGAAGCTGAGGATATGAAAACAACCGGGACTGTTATGGGTCCAAACTACAGCCCATACCGGGTTGAAACGGAATCCTCCGGACAAAAATGCGTCAAACTTAGTCGTACAAGGCAGTACGTTGAATTTACGTCCGCCCGAAATGATAACAGCATGGTGATTAGGTACAGTCTTCCTGATAGCAAAGACGGTAGCGGAACGAGGTCGACAATCGCATTATATAAAAACGGGAACCTTTTAAAGTACTATAAAATTACATCACGGTACGCGTGGCTTTACGGAAAATATCCCTTTACAAATGACCCGGCTGCAGGAACGCCAAGGCATTTTTATGACGAAATGAGGGTAACGGGTCTAACCATAGCCAAGGGTGATGTTATTAAAGTACAACGCGAAGATCAAAAAGGTGATGATGCAGGATATTGTATCCTGGATTTGGTCGATCTTGAAAATGTGGCGCCGCCAATAAACGAGCCATCAAATTCCTTGTCTGTGGCCGACAAAAGGTTTAGAGGAAGTGACACTACTGGTGACTATACAGAGGCATTCAGAAATTGCGTAGCTAGGGCAAACGAGACCGGACAAACTGTCTGGATACCCGCCGGGACTTTTAAAATTACCGGAGACATCATTCTTCCCGCAAATGTAACTGTTCAGGGCGCGGGCATGTGGTACACCCAACTTGTTGGCGACGAAAAACTGTATGCCGATGCAAATAAACGCGTAAGATTGAAAGGAAATGGAAGTAATATTCATATCTCTGATTTTGCCATCATTGGCAAATTGAATTATCGGAGCGATAAAGAAGCCAATGATGGCATAGTTGGGTCGTATGGAACAAATTCGACCATATCACGCATCTGGATTGAACATACCAAAGTAGGTATGTGGATAGAAAACTCAGAGAATTTGAAAATTACCGGTTGCCGGATGCGAAATACCATGGCGGATGGCATCAATTTTTGCGTCGGCATGGCTGGATCAACAATTGAGAATTGCACCACACGCGGTACCGGAGACGATTGTTTCGCCATTTGGCCAACTACCTTTTTAAAACAAGTTTTTTCCCCGGGACATAATTTAATCGTTCATTGTACCGCAGAATTGCCTTATCTCGCAAATGGCGCTGCGATTTATGGCGGAGAAAGTAATCGGATTAAAAGTTGTTCTTTTGTTGGCATTTCACAGGGCTCGGCCATCCTGATCAGCACCACATTTCCGACAGAAAACAGCGATAAAACCATAAATAATAACTTTAGCGGCCACACCGTTGTTGAAGACTGCGATATAAAAACCAGCGGGGGCTTTGATCATGAATGGGGCTGGCGAGCGGCGGTGGAGATTTGCGTTGACAAACGCAACATTTCCGGACTTGAACTCCATAATTTGAATATTACCAATAGCCTGTCCAACGGCTTGAGTGTGATTGCAAGAAATGAAGCGGATAAAATTGGTGTTTTGTCGGACGCGACCGTACGGAATGTTACTATCTCGCATTTCGGAATTGCTGTAAAAGGGAAATACAGTCTATTTATTAATAGCGACGCGCATGGTAGTTTAACCATTACAAAGTCAGATATCCAGGGAATTAAGAATGAATCGGGAAATTTTACGATAGCGAGATAGGAGGAGGATTTCGGATTTCGGATTTTCGATTTCGGATGTCAGATGTCGGATTTTCGATTTCGGAATGTTTTGAATGCGGAATGTCGAATGTGGAATTGTTGGAATATGGAGTTCGAAAGTCAACCCGATAACTATCAGGGGCGCAGTTGCTAAGCTTGAACACTCGAACATACAAGAAAAAATAAAAGTGAAGTCCAGGTCTCTAAAAATCAATCTCAACGGCTTTCGGACTTTCGGTCTTTTCGGACTTCCGGACTTCACGCCCAAACACCTGTTGATAGCACTTATCTGCCTGCTTGTGGTTAGTTGCAAAAAAAACAGTTCGCCTGCCCCCGTTGTCCCCAACCCGCCCAATACAACCACAACTGTAACGGGGGCCAAACCGGTGGTAA
>Ga0302309_10002225_pt1 | contig 16467 bp, 15 predicted proteins | sample III_Palsa_N1_1_FD_200453 | JGI IMG/M metagenome (GOLD analysis project Ga0302309, IMG submission 200453) | Peat permafrost microbial communities from Stordalen Mire near Abisko, Sweden - III_Palsa_N1_1 | ecosystem: Environmental > Terrestrial > Soil > Palsa > Peat permafrost | place: Sweden... | reverse complement strand
AGTTGACGCTCGTGTCGGGCGCGCCGCAGAGCTTTATTCAGCAGATTGCGAGGCCGCTTGATGTGCAGCGGCAGCAGATCCCGATGCCGATAAGCGGGGTTAAGACGCCTTCCGGTCGTAGCTATGGTGTGATGGGGGCGATGGCTGATCCGATCCAGGCGGGCGAGGCGGCGTCTGTGTCGATGAGCGCGAGTTCTATCGGTGGCGGTATGGGTATGGAGGTGCATCGGACGCAGCAGGTGGCTGTGGCTCCGGTTGTGCAGCCGGTTCGTCTGAGTGGCGACTACGAGCGGGCTGCGGATAAGACGCTTGCGCCGCAGACGACTTCGGTGGACCTTGATGATCTGTTTGAGTACAAGCTTTCAAAGCCGATCACGATCCGCATGGGGGAGTCGGCGACGGTGCCGATTTTGCAGACAGAGATTGCGGCCAAGCGGGTGACTGTTTGGAATCCCCGGACGAATCCGGGTGCTTTGATGCGCTCTCTGTGGCTTACCAATACGAGTAATCTGACGCTGGCTGCGGGGAGTTTTTCTATTCTTGAGAACGGCGTTTTTGGTGGGCAGGGACAGATGAACCTGATCCATCCGAAGGAGCGGCGGATCGTCCCGTATGCGGTGGATGAGGCGGTCTCGGTTGAGTTTGCGGAGGGCAAGCGGCTTGCCCCCGCTGCCTCGCGGATTGTGATCTTCAATGGAACACTTTCGGTTCATCGGTTATATCCCCGGGTGCGGGAGTACACCATTCACAACATCGGAAGCAGTGCGAGGACGGTGGTACTTGAGCCGGAGCGTACGGATAAGTTCCAGATGATGCCTGGTAAGCCTCGCATCGCGTCTGTGTGGGATTTGTCGCCGGAGATGCCGGCTCCTGCGGAGGTGTTGGAGAAGAGCTATCGCTTTGAGGTCGAGGTCGGGCCTAGCTCGACTGCGACGTTCAAGCTGGTGGAGACTCACTCGCATCCGCAGCACTATGAGATTGCGACCATGCATGAGGATGAGCTTCAGGGGATCATCGAGGAGGCGAAGGGCGATCCAGAGGTGCTGGCGAAGCTGCAGCCGCTGCTTGATGCCAAGCATCAACTGCATGAGGTGGATAAACAGCTTCGGGCGGCGCAGAGCGCGATGGATGCGGTGAAGTTCGAGGAGAAGCGTATTCGGGAGAATATGGCGTCGCTGAACGGCAATAGCGGAGAGCAGTCCTTATCGAAGCGCTATGCCGATGAGATGAACCAGCAGGAAGACAAAATGGAGAGCCTGCATAAGCAGAAGGATGCGTTGCTGCAGCAGCAGGAGGCTATCCAGAAGCAGCTTGCCGATAAGGTGGTTGCGCTGCAGGGTAGTACGACGTTGCGTAGTGCGGGTGTCTGAGTCAGGCCAGCGTCTTGTCCATCACAACTACTTCAAGGGTCTCTCCGTTGGGCAGCAGCACGTGGGTGCGTTCGCGCTCGGTGTAGCCTTTCAGGCTATAGAGCGGAACGCCGGTAAGTGTTGAGCCCATTTCAAACTTGTTGAAGCCCGCGGCTCGCGCAGCTTCTTCGCAGTGAGCGAGGATCATGGTGCCGAGGCCGCGACGCGACCATGCCGGGTGCACAAAGATCGCGCGGATTTTGGCGAAGTCTGTTGCGGAGTTTAGTTTTCCGCTGTCGCGCTGGCTTAATTGGTCGCTGCCGTAGAGGGTGCGCCGGTAGCTCCAGCCGCCGCAGGCTATAAGCTGCGAGGGATCATTGAGAGGCGTTGCGACGAAGTAGGTCTCATCTTCCAGTAGCTGGCGATCGGTTCCGAAGACGGAGCCGATGGAGGCGTCGATCTGCGTGGGAGAGTAATCGTTCTGCTGAAGGCCGCGCACGGAGAGGTCGACGAGAGTCCTGATCGCGGGGATGTCGGCGATGGTGGCGGGACGAATGACGAGTTGGGTCGTCGAAGTCATTGAGCGTTAACGTAGGATACCGTCGCAGACAAGATATTCTGGATAGGTATGTTTGCTTCTCTTCGGTTATTGTTTGCGTTCATCGTCCTTGGAGTACCGTCGGCCCTGGTGGGTATCCCGTGGTCGGCGCTGCGTGGGAATTTCAGGACGATGTATCGCCTAGGTATGGGCTCGATTCATGCGGGGCTGCGATTTGCGGGGATTCGCGTGCGACTTGAGGGGTTGGAAAATGTTCCCGCTGGCAAGTCGTGTATCTTCATGAGCAATCACATATCGAACCTCGATCCGCCGGTGTTGTTGCCGGTGATTCCCGGGATGGCGAGCGTGTTTCTGAAGAAGTCGCTGATGAATATACCGCTGCTAGGTACGGCGATGCGGATGGGCAAGTTCGTGCCTGTGTCGCGGGGACACTCGCGCGAAGAGGCGCAGCAGAGCGTTGCGGCGGCGGCGGATGCGTTGCGGTCTGGGCTGAACATTATGGTGTTTCCGGAAGGAACGCGCTCGCCTGATGGAAAGTTGCTGCCCTTCAAAAAGGGGGCGTTCTTCCTGGCTGCTGAGACGGGCGCGCCTATGATCCCGGTGGTGATTCGCGGCACGCGCGAGATGATGCCGAAGGGGACGTTGAAGATCAAGCCGGGTGAAGCTGTGGTGCGGTTTTTGCCGGCTATCGAACCTGCGAACTTTGCGACGCGCGAGGCGTTGATGGCTGCGGTTCGCGCTGCGATGGAAGCAGACCTGGCTCAGCAGTAGCGGAAGCGGGTTACTTTACGATGGCGTTATAGCCGTCTGAGAGCAACTGCTGGCGCATGGAATCCGCTTCCTTGTGAGTATTGAATGGGCCGATCTGGATGTGGATGAGATTGTCGGGGCCCGGATGCGCGGCTACGGAGTAGCCCTTGGCATGCAGCGCATTGACCAGCAGGGTAGCGTCTTCCTGATGCGATACGGCAGCTACCTGCACGATAAAGGTGCCAGTCGCTGCTGTTACTGGATTTGGGGATGGCGCCACAGGTGCGGGATGCAGCGAGATGGGTGCGGGCTTTTCTGCGGCGGCGGTGGAGTCGTCCGAACCATCGGTGTGGGCGGGTGAGCTCGGAGGGATGCTGTTGACCGGAGTTGAGTTAGGGGCAGGCGCTACTGCGTTAGATTGTCCGGCAGGGGAGCCGGCGGCGGGTTTGAAGGAGTTGAAGTTGGCGCCTGAGGCCGCGGTAGCGTCGGTATTGTCGGCGGCGGGTGAGGTTGCGGCCTGCCGGGCTTTGTTACCCATGTTGTAGCCGAAGCCGAAGAACAGAGCCCAACTGACTGCAAGACCGAGAAAGATGCTGAGCACTGTGCCAGTGCTCAGCGTCAGTTCGCGGTGATGCGAGCGACCTTGCAGATTGTCAGCATCATCGTCATCAAGAAGGTGACTCATGGCGGATTCCGAAGCCCCTTTGCAGGCAATTAGAAGCGAAGATAAAAGCCGACTCCGGGCTCGTAGGCGGTGGTGCGCTGCTTGATGGTCAGGTAGTTCTGGCCGAAGTCAGGCGCGAGGTAGAACGTCTGGCGGTAGGATGCGCGCAGGCCGAAGTGGGGCGAGATATCCTTCTGCACTCCGAGGGAGTAGTAGTAGGTCATACGTGCCTGACTGGTGAGGCCTTCACCGCCATGCGGGGTGGGCTTGAACTGGGTCGTTCCGGCGCCAACCGAGGCAAAGGGTTGCAGCCCAAGCAGCGTGAACCGTGGCGTAACCAGATAGCCAAGCGTTATTTCGCCAGCCTTGGTCTGCACACCGAAGTTTGGTGGCGGATAGGAAAAGTTCTCGGTATAGCGGGCGTAGACGTAGTTGAGCTCAAACCCCACGAGCGGCTTGGCTACGTAACGCAGATTGACGAGTGCACCGGCGGTGTCTGAGATTTGATCGCTTACGGTCGTTCCGATATTGGTCGCGGTGCCCTTGGGATCGATCGGGCCGGAGACTGTCGGGTTGAACAAGGCTACGCCGCTAACACCAAGATCCATGCGGTCGATTTGTTTTTGGAGGAAGGATGGGGGCGTCGTTTGCTGGGCAGCAGCGCTGCAGAACGTTCCGAGAAGAGCAGTGGCGAGGAAAAGCGAGGCTTTACGAATCAAGACTTGAAGGCTCCGGGGCGCGATGTGCGCGCTCTTTCTAAGTCTAAACCTTTGTTGAGCCGGGCGCGGCGTGCGATGCGAGTGAGGATTGTGGTTCCGAGCCCCAGGAGCAGGCCGCAGGGGACGGCTGTTGCGATATGGACGCGGGCGTTAATGGGCTGCCGGACGAGAAAAAGGGCTCCAAATATGAGGCAAAGTGTAGCGATGACAGGTGTTATTGCGGTGGTCGAACGCCGTAGGCTGCGCGCGAGCAGTAGGATGCCTATGGCAATCGCCAGGATTGCGGCTGGGTTCAGGTGTTGATGAAAGAGTGGCGCGACGGACAGAAGTGCGAGAAGTAGTCCTACCGCGCCCGGCAGAATCGAGCCCGGGCGGTTGAGTTCCACGTAGATGAGCAAGACGCCGAGCGTGAGGAGCAGGACGCTGCTGTCGGGTGAGAGCTGCATCAGGGCGCTGGCCGGAGCGCTCATGGGACGGACTGGCCCCGTTGCTGGAGGTTTTGCCGCAACGCCAGGGCGGCGGAGTTGGTGGGCTCCACGTGCAGCGCCTGACTTACGTTGCCGGCCGCGGACGGCAGATTGTTTGCAGCGAGATCGAGACGTGCCAGCACGAGGTAGGCCGTGGCGTTTGGTTTTAGATGGAGCGAGGTCTGAGCCTCGCTGCGGGCCTCGGCAGTGCTGTTGCTGGCTTCGCGAATTTGGGCGAGTCCGGCGTGAGCGGCGGAGTTGTTGGGGTCGGCAGCCAGAGCAGATTGGAACTCCTGCTCGGCTTCAGGTAACAGCCCCTGATTGAAGTAGCCCATGCCGAGATCGGTATATTGCGCGGCCTGCTGGGCCGGGGGCAGTGTTGCCATGCGCGCGGCGCGCATCTGGTCAAGCTGGAAGGCTGCTTGCCGAAAACTGGCTTCGGCGTAGTTGCGACGGATGCGCTCGACGGGACTGAAACCTGTCCCGGAGTTCTCGACCAGCTTGGTCCCGGGTGCGACGAGGGAGAGATGGGCCCGCAGCGCTCCGGCCTCGTTGTCATTGGGTTTCAGCTTCAGTGCGGCGTCGGCTTCCTTGAGTGCGTTGGCCGTGTCTCCGCGGCGGAAGAGGGCGATGGCGAGGTTGTAGTGGTAGTCCTCGTCGGAGGGATCAGCGGCAGAGGCGCGTTGGAAGAAGGCGGTGCCATCCTTGCCCTGGCGGCTTAGCGCGACTGCCTGATCGTTCACCACCTCAGGCAGCGGAAGCTGCTGCGCGACGAAGCTGAAGGCCGTTGCTGCTCCGGCATAGTTGGCGGAGTTGAAGCGGGCCAGCCCGAGATAGAAGTTCGCCTCAAGCGCCATGCGGTCGGTATGCGGCACCTTGGAGAGGGTGGCGTCGGCCGTTGCGTAGTCGCGGGCGGCGTACTGCTCTTTGCCGAGAGCCAGCAGTGCGGCGGCATAGTTGGGCGCTAATGCTACGGCAGCCTGTAGCCGCTTGAGGCGTTCGTCGGCGGTAGGGGCGTTGGTGCCGCGAATGTAGTCCTCGAACGCGGGGAGTGGAACGCCGCCGGGGGCGAAGAGGAATGTGGCCTCTGCGACGTTGAAGTGTGGGTCGACGCTGCGCGCGACCTTCCAGGCTACGGCGTTCTCGGCATCGTAGAGGCGGGCGAGTTCCGCGCCATCTTCAATGGGTTGCGAGAGGGTGAGCGCGTCGACCGAGAGTACCTGTGCCTGGATGGTGATCTTGTCGTTGCTGGCGCCGTTTCCGGGGACGCTCTGAACGGTATAGCTGCCGACGATGACGTAGTTTGCGTCGAGCTGTTGTGCGATACGGATGGTCGTGGCGCGGGAAGGTTTGAAGCCGGTGGGAAGACCGAGGTGGTCGAGCGCGAAGGCGCGGTCGTCGTGCGAGATGGTGAGGAAGCCGGCGGAGTCGAGGCGCTTGTTGAGGGTGTCGGGAAAGGAGTCGCCGATCCAGTTCAGAGAGGGGTTGCCGGAGCGGTTGTCGAAGGGTAGAACCAGCACGACACGGCCACCGGACTCCTGCGCGATGGCGGGTTTGCAGGCGAAGGCGCCCGAGAGAGCGAGAGACAGGGCGAGGAACTTCGACAAGGACCGCATTGGGTCGATTATAGGCGTTGGCGCGGAGTTGTGAGTGCTACCGGTGCGGGGTTGACGCGCGTAGAATCTGGGCACGGAGGCATTCGATGAAGATCTCTTCCTGGAAGACCCTGCTGTTGTTGATGGCGACTGTAATGGTAGCCGGTACCTTGCGAGCACAGACTGAGGATGCCACGGCGGCCAAGCAGCAATATGACGAGATGAAGGCGCAGATTAGCGGAGGCAACCTTGCGCTGGACTGGCGTGCGTTTCGAGTGGCTGCAGTTACGAGTGGTCTGAAGCCGGGGTTTGTGACGCGTGCTGACTATAACGAGGCTGTCGGCGACACTGACGGCGGGAAGCTGGATGCGGCTCTGACGGCGGCGAATGAGGCGATTGACCGGAATATGGCTGATCCTGAGGCACATCTGCTGGCGGCACGGGCGCTAGAGAAGATGGGGCGCTGGAGCGAAGCAGAGAGAGAGCGCACGATTGAGGGGGCGCTGGTGAAGTCGATCTTTGATTCGGGCGATGGGAAGTCCGCGGCGACGGCGTTTTTTGTTGTGAACGCGGCCGAAGAGAACTTCTTTATCAAGACCGCTTTGGGCGAGCAGCCGACGTCTCATACGCCTACGAGCCAGAATGGGCAGACGTTGGATAAGGTGACGGCTGTGGATTGGGAGAAGATGAACCACGACTCGTGGTTCATCAGGCCGGCCGGTCCTGCACCGGGTTCGGACGATAAAAAAGACTAACGAACGGCGTTACTTTTTGCTGAAGACTTCGCCCATGCGGCGGATCTGGGCGCCTACGCCGCGTAGCTTTTCTTCCATGCGCTCGTAGCCGCGATCCATGTGGTAGACGCGGTCCAGGATGGATTCTCCATCGGCGACCAACGCTGCTAAAACGAGGGCGGCAGAGGCGCGGAGGTCGGAGCACATGACGGCGGCGGACTGGAGAGGGGTTCCGCCACGGACGGTGGCTGTACGGCCCTGGACGGTGATGTTTGCGCCCATGCGGTTGAGTTCGCCGACGTGCATGAAGCGGTTTTCGAAGATATTTTCGGTGACGTTCGAGGTGCCTTCACATTGCGTGAGCAGGGCCATGAACTGGGCTTGCATGTCGGTGGGGAAGCCGGGGTACTCTTCGGTGGTGATGTCGGCGGCCTTCAGGCTGGCTGCGCCTTCGGAGCGGACGCGGATGTTGTCGGCGCCGACTTCCAACTTTACGCCGCACTCCTGGAGCTTGCTGAGGAGCGAGCCGAGGTGTTCGGGGTTGAGGCAGTCTACGTTGAGGTCGCCGCCGGTGATGGCGCCGGCTATGAGGAAGGTTCCGGCTTCGATGCGGTCAGGGTTGATGCGGTGACGGGCGCCGTGGAGTTTGGAGACGCCTTTGATCTTGATGGTGCTGGTGCCGGCGCCTTCGATCTGGGCGCCCATGGCGTTGAGGAGGGCGGCGAGGTCGGTGACCTCGGGTTCGCGGGCGCAGTTTTCGAAGAGGGATTCGCCGTCGGCGAGGGCGGCGGCCATGAGGAGGTCTTCGGTGCCGGTGACGGTGATCTTGTCGAAGACGATGTGCGCAGCTTTTAGCTGGTTTGTGCCATTGCCGGGAGACCGGGCTTCGAGGTAGCCGTGGTCGTAGGTGATGGTGGCGCCCATGGACTCGAGGCCCTTGATGTGGAGGTCGATGGGGCGGCCGCCGATGTTGCAGCCGCCGGGCATGGCGACGCGGGCCATGCCGGTGCGGGCGATTAGCGGGCCGAGGACGAGCGAGCTGGCACGCATGGTCTTGACGATCTCGTACTTGGCGACGGGGTCGGAGAGCACGGCGCACTTGATGCTGGTGCGGTGCTGGGCGCGACCGTAGCCGAGTTCGACCTGGGCGCCCATGCTTTCCAGGAGCTTGCGCTCGGTCTCGATGTCACGGACCTGGGGGATGTTTTCGAGGATGACTTCGTCTTCGGTGAGAATGGCGGCGGCCATGCAGGGAAGCGCGGAGTTTTTGGCTCCGGAGATCTTGATCGTGCCGAGAAGGGGGTTGCCGCCGCGAATTACAAACTTGTCCATTCGATTAGTTTACGGGTGGGGGCTGAGGATACGGGTAACGAGGTTGGTGCGGATACTAATGGGGCGGGTTTGCGGTGATTCGGTAGATGTAGATGTATTCGTCGCCCAGAAAGCCGTGGTCGAACTGACCGATTAGCTGCTGGTTGACGCCTCCGGCGGCGAGGTGGCGCTGGTCGACGACGGAGAGCTTCCGGTTGTCGAGAAAGATGCCTGTATTGATGTGCAGGTTTTGGAAGCCGCGGAGGAGGCTGGCAGGGATTTCCTTAGAGCGGTCAAAGTTGTCGCGGCGATTGGAGAAGGTGAGGACGCGGTCTTCGCAGGCGCACTCGAGCTGATAGATGGGCAGGTTGAGGCGCTCCGGGACGCCGATGACGTTGCTGTCGGGGGTGCCGAAGAGGGGAAGATTTTCAAGATTTTGCTGGACGATCCAGTCGGTTGCGGCCTGGCTATCGGAGTAAGGCCAGGACCATTGGTCGATTTCGGCCATGATGCCGGGAATGACCGGTAGCAGGAGCAGGAGATAGACGAGTGGCGAGACGCGGGTGGGCTGCGAGCGGAGCATCCAGAGCGCAACGAGGAAACCGATGTAGACGATGCCGGTGTGACGTACGGCGGCGACCCCGGTGATGTGGCTGAAGAGAGTGCCGAGGAGGATGATGGCGACGAGGATGATTGCAGGGCGCGGGTGATCCCGGAAGATGAGGTACAGGACGAAGAGTATGGCTGGTGACAGGAAGAAGTAGAACCAGCCGCTCGCCAACCACTGGTCGAGGATGTTGATGGGGGGCGGGACCCATGGAACGGCAACCCACTTGAGGGCAGCCTGGACGAGGTGTCCGGCGTCCCAGAACTGTGAGAACATTTTGCCGGTGGTGCTCCAGCCGATGTCTTTTGCGGGCCATAAGGTTCCCACAGAGATGGCCAGCGATGCGGTGAAGACCGTAACAGCGGTTGCGATGTCGCGGAGCTTGAGTTTCGCGGTGGCGCCCGGCCTGGCGAGGCGGCTGATGCCGTACTCGAGAAGGAGAGCGCCGGCGAGAATGGCACCCGTGATATCGACGTTGGCGATAAGGCCGAGCCAGAAGGTGTTGCGGATGACCCAGTCGGGTCGGCGGGTTCTGAACCACACGTAAGCCATGGCGAACAGGAGTTCGAGGCTGTACATGCGGCACATGACGGTGTATTCGAAGACGAAGTAGTAGCTGCAGAGGATGAGCAGCAGCTCTATACGTCGAAACGGAGAAGCCCATGCGAGCAGGGCATAGATTCCGGTGCCGATGATGGCCTCGACGAGCTTGAGCATCCACAGCGAGTGCGACACCCGGCTGGCAGTGAAGAGGATCAGGTACCAAAGGGCTGGATGCGCTTCGTAATGAACGCGGTGGAAGAGTTCGGTGAGATTGGGGCTTATAAAGGAGATCGCCCACGCATTAATTTCGTCACGCCAGATTTGATGATTCGCGAGTTCCGCGAGAAAGAGAAGATAAAAGGGCAGGGTGATGAGCAGCCGGTCTGTTCGGGCGGAGCGCGGTGATCGCAAGAAGTTTGTCGGCTTATCGCTAGGCAGGGGAAAGCTCCTCCGTGTTTTGGCGCGCTACGCGATGAGATGGGGCTTCATGCTGTCGTTCGACAGGCGGGCTGCCGGAACGTCGTTGAAGATCTCTGGCTTCGCCATTCCCATTCTGTTGAGGCGATATTGCATAGCGGTTCTAAGTACGCCGACGCCATAGGTAACGCTCCGCTTGAAGTTGATCGACGAGGCTTCAGGGAAGTACTTGGTAGGGCAGGAGACTTCGCCGATACGGAATCCAAAGTGCACGGACTGCGCAATCATTTGATTGTCGAAGACGAAGTCATTGGAGCAGTTGTGCAAAGGAAGGCGTTCGAGGACAGTACGGCTCCAGGCGCGGAAGCCAGTGTGGTATTCGGAGAGCTTCTGGCCCAGCAAAATGTTTTCAGAGAATGTGAGGAAGCGGTTGGAGACGTACTTGTACAGCGGCATGCCACCTACCAAGGCTCCCTTGCCGAGGATTCGAGAAGCGAGTATGCAGTCAAATTCGCCGTAGGCAATCATGGAAGCCATCGCGGGAATGAGCTTGGGGGTGTACTGGTAGTCGGGGTGCAGCATTACTACGACATCCGCGCCACGGTTGAGGGCGGCCGTGTAGCAGGTCTTCTGGTTGCCACCATAGCCGTGATTGACGGCGTGCTGAACGGTGTAGATGCCGAGACGGCGAGCGAGCTCCGGCGTGTTGTCGCGGCTGGCGTCGTCGGTGAGGATGATGTCGTCGACGAATGCCTGCGGGATTTCCCGGTAGGTACGCTCCAGCGTTTGCTCTGCGTTATAAGCCGGAAGTACGACTGCGATGCGTTGTCCGTTGATCATTTCCTATTCTTTCTACTATCCAGTTTCTCAGACCGCATTCGTTTACAGCTTCGGATATCGGTGTGTTAATTCAACGCGAAGGCTATGAGTGAATCACCAAGCGAATCAATTTTGCTAGCGTGCCCCCCGGCTGCGATCACGATGTACTGATGTCCGTCAAGGGTATACGTCATTGGACTAGATTGTGCGGGAAAAGGCAGCTTGCCGCGCCAGAGCTCGGCTCCCGTGTGGGCGTCGAGCGCCCGGAGCCAGGGATCGCGCGTAGAGGCAGTGAAGACGAGGCCTGCGGCTGTGACGATGGGGCCGCCGAAGCTAATGCTTCCTGTATGCCCGGCAGGAGACATTGTGCCCAACGTGGTTTGCCATGAAATCTTGCCGGTGTTGAGGTTAAGGGCAGTCATCGCGCCGAAGGGTGGCGCGTTGCAGGGAAGGTTGTCGTCGTCGTTCAGAGGCTCGCGCAGAAGCAGAAAAGGTGTTTCGCGCTGAGCAGAGAGTTCGTGACCAAAATGAGAGAGATTGGCTGGAGGTTTATTGAAAGACATAGGAGCCGCAATAGCGGCGATGATGGCAGCGGTGATGATGGCGGGAATGCTGGGAAGGTAGGGGCGTTTGGTTTCTGTACCGGGGCGAAGGCGGCGTTGCTCGTAGTGGTAGAGGATATTGAGTGCGAGGACGCCGAGAGCGGAATAGATCCAGAGAGGCCAGTCGCTGATCTGCCACTCGTATGTAGTGTGGTATCGCATGTAAAAGCCGTCGCGGGGGATGAGACGGGCTGAAAAGGCAGCGCGGTTGTTGTTGGCGTAGAGGTTGCCGGTGGTGGGGTCGAAGGCAGCAGAGCCCCAGTTTACGCCGCCGAGATTGCCGGGGTACATGATGCTGCCGGTGGTGGTGGGTGGGGTGTAGATGCCGTCGTAGTGACGGGTGGCGACGGCGACCCGGCAGACGATGCGGTCCCATAGGCTGCGCCGCCAGCCGTCGGGGGTGGTGTTGCCGAGGGTGAAGGTGAGCGGTGCCAGGGGTGGGAGCGCAGAGAAAGGCTGGGTTGGTGAGGTGTGCTCGCCGGGGATGGTGCTTTGGGGGACGGGGCGTTCGGTGATGGGGTAGAGCGGCTTGCCGTTGCGGCGGTCGAAGACAAAGACGGTGCCCATCTTGGTGGTGACGGCGATGGCTGGGGTGCCGTCGTGGAAGGTGAAGAGAAGTGGTTGGGCGGCGATGTCGTAGTCCCATAGATCGTGGTGGACGACCTGGAAGGCCCAGACCTTATGGCCGGTGCGGGCATCGAGGGCGACGATGGAGTCGGCGTCGCGGTTGTCGCCGGGGCGATAGGCACCGTAGTAGTCGGGGGCCGGACTGCCAGTGGGGAGGTAGACGAGGTTGAGGGTGGGGTCGGCGGTGATGGTGGACCAGGTGTTGCCGGCGCCGGTGCGGGGGTGCTGGGATTGGGCCCAGGGAAGGGGTTCCCAGAACCAGAGTTGGGCTCCCGTGGTGACGTCGAAGGCGCGGACGAGGCCGGATTCGGCGTCGACCTGCTGGTTGTCGCCGACGGAGGAGCCCACGACGACGGTATTACCGATGACGGTGGGCGCGGAGGTGACGCCATAGTAACCGTCGCCCTGCCATTGGACGCCCTGCTTGAGGTCAATGGCTCCGTTGTGGCCGAAGGTGGCGCAGGGCTGGCCGTTGTCGGCGTCGATGGCTAGGAGGCGGGCGTCGAGGGTGCCCAGAAAGACCCGGCGGCTGCATGGGCCGGAGGGTTTGGGGGCTTCCCAGACGGCTACGCCACGGGACGTGATGAGGCCGTCGGGAGCGTAGCCCGTGATGTGTGGGTCGTACTTCCAACGCTGCTGGCCGGTGCGGGCGTCGAGGGCGAAGACTACGTCGAAGGGGTCGGTGAAGTAGAGTGTGTCGCCGGAGAGGATTGGGGTGGCTTCGAAGGAGGCGTAACGGGAGCCGGGGAGCTTGGCGTCGAGGGCGTGGGTGTGGAACTCCCAGACCGAGTGAAGTTGTTGAAGATTGGTGGCGTTTATCTGGGCAGAGGTGGAGTAACGCTCGCCATTGGTGTCCCCGCCGTAGGTGGGCCAGCCCTGACCCGAAGCCGCTGTGCCCGGTTGTTGGGCGGAGCTTGCGGCGGCTGTGGCGAGGACCAGGGACATCAGGAGACGAAACGTCATGTATTGAGTGTAGAGACGCCGAGGCTGAGGGTGTGGATTACAGGTAGAGGAGTTGATCCGCTTTCTGGTGTCTCCAAAATAATGGAAGTTAAACTTGCAAGTTAGACTGGTTATGTCTTAGGATGAACTCATGTCGCAGAGGCCCTCTGAACTTTCGGTTATTGAGTTTGCGCAGGCGGTGGGTCGCCTGGTGCGGCGGGCGCGGGCGGCGGGAGCGGAGAATGGGCTTTCGTGGACGGAGAGCGCTGTGCTGGTGTGGCTGGCGAAGCAGGGGCCGATGACTACGGCGGAGCTGGCGCGGGGTGAGGGGATGAGGCCGCAGTCGATGGGGACGGTGGTGGATGGGTTGGAGAAGATGGGATTGATTGTGCGGGAGCCTCATGCGACCGATGGCCGCCGGGTGAATCTGGTGTTGACGGAAAAGGGCGCGGAGCTGCGGAAGCATACGAGTGAGACGAAACGGGCGTGGATTGCGCAGCGGTTTGCGACGCTGAGTGAGGAAGAGCAGCGGGCGCTGTTTGCGGCAGGGAAGCTGATGACGCGGCTGACGGAGGACTCGGAGTGAGGGGGCCGGCTTCGATCTCTCATGCGTGGCGCGCGTTGCGTCACCGGAACTTTCAACTGTTCTATGCAGGGCAGAGCATCTCGGTGATCGGAACGTGGATGACGCGGCTGGCTACGAGCTGGCTGGTGTATCGGATGACGCACTCGGCGTTGCTGCTTGGAGTTGTGAGTTTTTCGGGGCAGATTGTTTCGTTTCTGCTGGGGCCGTTTGCGGGAGTTTGGGTGGAGCGGTGGGAGCGTCGGAAGATGCTGGTGTGGACGCAGTTTGGCGGAGCGGTGCAGTCGCTGGGGCTGGCGGCGCTAACCCTGACGCACAGGATTACGTTGTGGGAGGTGGTTGCGCTGACGGCGATGCAGGGCGTGATCAATGCGTTCGATATGCCGGGGCGGCAGTCGTTCCTGGTGCAGATGGTGGATGACAAGGCGGACCTGGGGAATGCGATTGCGTTGAACTCGTCGATGGCGAATGGGGCGCGGCTGGTGGGGCCGGCGATTGCCGGGTTGATTGTGGCGAAGTGGGGCGAGGGGTGGTGCTTCCTGGTGGATGGCGTGAGCTACTTTGCGGTGATCGCGTCGCTGCTGATGATGCGGATACGGCCGCTCGATGCCAAGCGTGTGAAGGCGAGCATGTTGGTGCAGATGCGCGAGGGTTGGGACTATGTGCGCGGCTTTGTGCCGGTGCGGACGACGCTGCTGCTGTTTGCGATGGTGAGTTTGATGGGGTACTCGTGGAGCGTGTTGATGCCGGTGTTTGCGGGGGACGTGCTGCACGGCGGGGCGCATACGCTGGGGTGGTTGAATGCGGCGGCGGGTGTGGGGGCTGTGATTTCGGCAGCGACGCTGGCGGTGCGCCGGTCGGCGCGTGGGTTGCCGCGCGCGGTGCAGGTTTCGGTGACGATACTGGGTGTGGCGTTGATTTGCTTTGGGCTGTCGCGGGTGCTGTGGCTATCGCTGCTGTCGATGGTGTTTGTTGGATTTGGGATGTTGCAGACGGCTAGTGCGAGCAACACGATTATCCAATCGCTGGTGACTGAGGATAAACGGGCGCGGGCGATGAGCTATTACACGATGGCGTTTTTTGGCATGGCGCCGTTTGGAAGCTTGCTGGCGGGCGTGCTGGCGCATTTGTTCGGAGCGCCAAGGACGGTGATGTTTACGGGAGCGTGTTGTGTGGCCGGGGCTGTCTGGTACTCGACGAAGCTGCCGGCGATGAAGGCTGCGGTTGTTGCGGACAAGGTTTTGGTTGCGTAAGTAGATTGACAAGGAGAGTGGCATGAACGTTGGACATTATGTTGGTGCGTTGTTTGCAGGTGCGTTTCTGGTGAATGTGGTGCCGCACTTTGTGAAGGGGATTTGTGGGGATAAGTTTCCTACGCCGTTTTCGAAGCCGCCGGGCAAGGGGCTTTCGTCGGCTCCGGTGAATGTGGTTTGGGCGCTGGTGAACCTGGCGGCGGGCCTGGTGCTTTGGCATGTGTCGAAGCCGTGCGCGTCGTATGGGTTGATGGCGGCTTTTGCGGTTGGATTTGCGGGTTTGGGATTGCAGATGTCGACGCATTTTCAGGGGAAGGATAAGGAGTGAGTTAGGAAACGCAGATCCCCTTCGGGGATGACAACAAGAAAAGCAAAGACAGAAGCAGCTGTCATAAACGAAACCGAGGAGATTGATATGCCGTTGACACAGGTTGATGAGAAGTGCGCGTTGGTTGTGGTGGATTTGCAGAAGGGGATTGTTGGTTTGCCGGTTGAGGGAATTGGGGATGTGGTGTCGCGGTCGGTGAAGTTGGTGAAGGCGTTTCGTGAGGCGTCGCGGACTGTTGTGCTGGTGAATGTTGCCGGACGTGCTCCGGGGCGCGTGGATGCTGGGTTTAATCGTCCGCTGCCGCCGGACTTTGCGGAGTTGATTCCGGAGCTGGAGCAGCAGCCGAGTGATGTGCTCGTGACGAAGCATCGCGTGGGTGCGTTTTTGGGAACCGCGCTGGATGAGGAGTTGAAGAAGCGGGGCGTGACGCAGGTGTTTTTCTGTGGCGTAGCTACGGGGAGTGGTGTGGAGTCGACTGCGCGGAGTGCGTATGACCTGGGGTACAACGTGGTGTTTGTGGCGGATGCGATGGTGGATATGAATCCAGAGATTCATAAGAACTGTGTTGAGCGGAGCTTTCCGAAGTTGGGGGAGGTGGAGACGGTGGAGGGTGTGCTGGTGATGTTGCGGGGGTGAGGTGCCTCTCGGATTGAGGACCGGCTTTATGGTGGTGCGAGCGAAGAACGGGAGACAGCAGGTTCGTTCGCTTCGCTCAAAATGACAAGATAAAAGAGTGGCGATTTAAATTTAAATGGCTGATTAGCTTGTGGAGTTTTCGGTGGACTTGGACATTTCGCCGGTGCGTTCGAGCTTGTCCCAGGCGAAGGGTTTGCCGTCGATGGCGCGCTTCATGGTCTTTATCAGTACCCAGGAGAAGAGCTGGCGGTAGGTGAAGCGCTGGATCCAGATGTGGAAGAGGAGCCAGCCGTCGCCGCGGCTGGCGGGGTGTTTGCGCTCCAAGAGGAAGGCGAGGCCGCTGGCGGCGAAGTCGATTAGCAGGAAGGTGAGGAAGAAGATGAGCAGTTTGTAGAAGTCGGCGGTGTTGGTGGTGTCAGGGTGGAAGTGTTTGTCGATGAAGTAGTGGATGACGCCGGCTACGAACATGAAATCGATGAGTGGGGAGACGAGCGGCAGCAGGATCTGGAAGATGAGGATGTTGGGTAGCGCGAAGAGGCCCATGGCGCGGCGGTTGCGGATGGCGGCCTTGTGTTTGTAGACGGCCTGCAGGATTCCGAAGGACCAGCGGAAGCGTTGGCGGGCGAGGCCGCTGGCATTGATAGGGGCTTCGGTGAAGGCCAGGGCCTGGTCTTCGTAGATGACTTCGTAGCCCTGCTCGAGGAGGTTCATAGTGAGGTCGGCGTCTTCGGCTACGGTGTCGGGGTGGTAGAGGCCGCCGGCTTTGACGGCTGAGGTGCGCCAGGCGCCGATGGCTCCGGGGACGACCATGACTACGTCGAAGAGGTCTAAGGCGCGGCGCTCGAAGTTCTGGCTGGTGATGTATTCGAGGGCCTGCCAGCGGGTCCAGAGATTGACGCGGTTGCCGACCTTGGCGTTGCCGGCGACGGCGCCGATGGCGGGGTTGGCGAAGTGGCAGACGA
>Ga0302309_10002224_pt1 | contig 16475 bp, 13 predicted proteins | sample III_Palsa_N1_1_FD_200453 | JGI IMG/M metagenome (GOLD analysis project Ga0302309, IMG submission 200453) | Peat permafrost microbial communities from Stordalen Mire near Abisko, Sweden - III_Palsa_N1_1 | ecosystem: Environmental > Terrestrial > Soil > Palsa > Peat permafrost | place: Sweden... | reverse complement strand
ACAGCACCGATTCGTGGATACTCAAGGGTACCATCAGCAAATATTCATTTGCGCTGCGTACCACCTTTAGCGGGGCCATAACCTGGCAAAATACCAGTTCGGTGCAGATACAGAATAATGCGCTGTTGCCGTTCAACACCACATCCGAAATAGTTAATGTGAATGCGGATACCAAAGTGACCGACGATGTAAATTTTAGCTACAAGGCCACCTTAACGCAAACCAGCAGCCATTCGCCGGTTGAGGCCTCTGCTTTCCAGGTAGACCAATTGCAGCAGCAGGCATCAGTTAATTATGAGCCCGTCGAAGCTGTGCAATTCAATCTTTCAGGTGAACATTATTTCACCTACCAGCAAGGCAACCCCGATCTGAAATACTTTTTTGCAGATGCTTCGGTAAAATACCGGATCAGCAAATGGAAAACCGAGTTGCAGCTAAGCGCAGACAACTTTTTAAATGTAAAAACTTATAATGCGCTCTACCTATCAGCCAATACGCTTACGGCCAGTTCGTACACGCTGCCTGGAAGGATTATACTACTCAAGGTACTGTTTAATCTTTGAAGAAGAAATAGATTTATGTCACGTTCTTTATAAGATCAGTTAATAGAAAGCGCTTTTTCGTTTAGTAGTTCTTCTTCACCTGCTGGTGGTCGCAGAAGCTGATGCTGCCGCGTTTTACAACCAAACAAAATAAAGCAATGGACATTATTTCAACCCCAACCTACCATGCAAAGCGTCCCTATAAGTACTCCCGACAGGGATTTTTTCGCCGTTGATCACCAGCTGGTGCACTTCTATCATAGCAATATGTTTAATGGCAACCACGTATGATTTATGTACCCGCACAAAATCCGCCGCTGGTACCAAATCAAAAACATCCCCCATATTTTCGCGGATCAGGATGTTTTTATCCTTTAGATGAATGGTGATGTAGTTGCCGTCTTTTTCCAGGTACAATATTTCGCCTACTTTAACCTGGTAGGTATGCGGGCCGCTTTTGATAAAAACAGTTCCGGCATCATCCCCTTTTGCTAGTGGTTTATTTTGCAGCGAAAACTGGTTCGAGGCCTTATTAACCGCTGCTAAAAACCGTTCGAAAGTAATCGGCTTCAACAGGTAATCAATGGCATTCAGGTTGTAGCTTTCAACCGCGTAATTACTGTAAGCCGTTGTAAAAATTACCATCGGTTTTGCAGCCAGCGTTTGTATCAGCTGCATGCCGGTGATATCGGGCATATTGATGTCGAGGAAGATCAGGTCCACCTTTTCCTTGTTGAGAAACTCGATGGCTTTCACCGGTTCGCGAAACGTGGCTTTAAGATCGAGCAGGTCGCTTTTCTGGCAATACCGTTCAATCACTTCCAGTGCCCTGGGCTCGTCGTCAATAGCTATGCAATTCATTGTTCCAGGTTAATTTTCAACTCTATTGTAAATTTACCGTCGCTATCTTTTATAGCAAGCTCATGTTTGCCGGGATAAACCAGCTTGAGCCTTCTTTTCACATTTTCCAAACCAATCCCGCTCTTCTCATCTTCCATCTTTTTAACACTATAGATCGTGTTTTCACAGGTAAAGACCAGCTGCTTGTTCGCTACCGAAATCGAAATGTCAATTTCGGACGACTGGCCTATCGCAACACCGTGCTTAAAAGCATTTTCAACGAAGGGGATAAATAGCATCGGCGCTACCAAAACACCTTCGGTTTGCGCCGGGTATTCGAACAGCACTTTTACTTCATTATCCGCATAGCGCAATTCGTTGAGCAGGATACAGTTCTCCAGGTATTCGATCTCCTTTTTCAGGGGCACATTTTCTTCATTGCTTTCATAGATCATGTAGCGCATCATCCCCGAAAGCTTTGAAATACCATCGGCCAGTTCATCGTTCCCTTTGCCTTGCGCCATCGAGAACAGGTTATTGAGCGTATTGAACAGGAAATGCGGGTTCACCTGCGACTTGAGGAACTTGATCTCTGTATCCAATTGGACCGCCTCCAGTTGTGAGCGAAACTTTTCCGTTCTGGCCCATTCCTTTAAAAAGAAATAAGCTATGGAAAGGCCGAATACGATAATGAATATCAAAAACGCCGTATTTGAAAAACCATCTTCAGCAAAAAAAGAAGCATGGTCTCTCACCATGAACCGGGCCCTTTTATCATCAGGAGAAGGCAACGCAATCTTCACCGAGTCAGGCGCAAAGGCGCGGACGGTAAGCTGGCCTTTATTTTTTGTCTGCTGTTCGATGTTTATAACAGGATCCCGCTCAATATGTGGTGGCAGCAATGTATCCAGGTAGTTATTTGCCAGGCAAATAATAAAAAACCAAACAAGTGGCAGCAGCACCCGTATCAATATGTTCTTGTAATAAAGCGCTCTTTTTAATAGCCAGAGTATATTGCAATAGAACAATAGGATAAGTAAACTAAATTTAATAAAAATACCGGTCGACAAGGGATGCCTGATGTCCTTTTCCACAATAGTGCCATTATTATCCAACCGCATCCTGATATGCGGCACGGTTAACGACAGCAGCGTATAAAAAACACCGCACCAAAAAGCTATGTGGAGCAATACCTCAATCCAATCTTTTTTCTTAATGGAAATCATATAAAGCAAAGGTAAAATATCGCAGTTGTCATCAAAATATTAGGTTATTAACCGGATAAATTGATAGCCGAACGCGGTGTATTTGAAATCCCGGATGTTTTAGCGCCTCTTTATCCCGGACTACCTCCGTTTTTGCATTGGCTTTTTTACTCTGTAGGGTTTTAATGTTAATTTGGTATTAAGAAAGGGGTTGTTTATAATTGACAATCATTATAGCCGCACCAATTAAATATGACCACCAATGTAAAACCATCCTTGAAGTGCCGGAAGTGTGGTCAGCCTTACCATTTTCCGAAGTCAAGATACTGGATTGGAAGAAATTTGCTGTTTATGATTCCATATAAAAAGTTTTTTTGTGCTAAGTGCTTAAAAACAAGATATGTGTTGATAACAGATTCAAGATATAAAAAGTACGAACGCGTGACTTAAATATCTCTTCAAAAGAATTCGAATTAAGATACTACTCAATCTTTCAAGCACCCATATTTGAAATCATCGGGATGTTCATCAAAGCGACCCGGTAGACTCACTCCGCAGGAGTCCTTCGGACCGGTCATCGCTGGCGCTTGACCACCCTCTCTTCGCTGTGCGGAAAGAGGGTAACTTCAGGGTTACACGGGAATATTTTGTAATCAATGATGGCTTCCCCTCTTTCCGCGCAGCGAATAGAGGGGCGACCGTCTGCCAATAGGCGGAGTAGTCGGGGTGAGTCTAACGGGGTCGTATGGTTGCTACATAACCAAAATGTATGTCCATACGTTAGGTTTCAATATAGCAGTTTCAGAATCTATGTTGCTTCAACCACCCTTATTCAAAATTCCCGCGGATAACAAATAACCCATCTTCAACCACCCTAAACCACCATTCGTACCAAAGTTTTTAGTGGGTTGAATGTGGAACATAGTATTGCTTAAAATTATTACAATTATGAAAAAGCAATTACTGATAACCGCGACCTTACTGTTCGCAATATTTGCAGCCAGCGCGCAACAACCCGACACTGCCGCGTACATGGTGCATTACAAGTTTTCGCATTTGAGGGACACCAACAACCGTGCACATCCCTACACCGAAAACATGGCCCTGTTCCTCGGCAAAAATTCAAGCGTTTACAAAAGTTACGACAAACAGCTACAGGATGCCCTGTTTAAAAAGCAGGTGCAGGCAGCAATGGCCAACTCGCCCGATGGGCACATTCAAATTCACAGGGACAATATGGGCTCGCCTGTGCAATATTTTCAATTTCCGGCTGAGCAAAAACTGGATAGAAAAGAATCGCTCTTTATTAATAATTACCTCATAGAAAGTGACCTGCCCCTTATTAACTGGAAGATAAGCAGCGATACAGCCAGCTTTGGCGGCTTGCATTGCCAAAAGGCTACTGCACATTTTAAAGGAAGGGATTACACCGCGTGGTTTTGCCCGGATATGCCTTTTCATGCCGGGCCGTGGAAACTGAACGGTTTGCCCGGCGTGATACTTGACGCCCATGATGCCAAAAATGAAGTAGTGTTTAAGTTCGACGGAATTGAAAAAGTGGCCCCGCCCCAACCTGTCGCAATAGCATCAGGTCCATCGGCGCAGCCGGATGGCGGCCAAAAGATGTTCATCATTGGTGGTGATGATTCCGATGCCGACCCGGCTATTATCCAGCTACCTGCACATGTTATTAAAACCACCGATGCGGCATTTACCAAATTACAGGATGCCATGCGAAAAGACCCGGATGCTTTCGCGGAAGCCATGATGGCCAACCAGCGCGCGAATATGCCTGCCGGCGGGCCGCCACCGGACCATATCAGGATTAAACTCGGCCCGCCGCCTGTAGAGAATAATCCCATAGAACTACCCGAAACAAAATAATAAAGTATCTAAAATCGAGGGAAATCGCTTTTAAAAATTTGCTTTAGCTGTAGCTGGCTTTAGTTCCCCTCTCGAGAGGGGGCGCGCTGGGAAATGTGCGGCTGTAGGGGGTGTGTTATAACAAAGGCATAGGATTGCATGATGCATAAACACACCCCTGCCATCGCTCAAGGCTTACACACCCCCTCTCGAGAGGGGAACTTTTAAGACAGCTCTTTTTAAAAGCAATTTCCTAATCTAAAGCCCTGATTTGACATGAAAAAGTATTTAATGATATATGCACTGCTGGTGGTTACACTCCACGCTGCCGTTGCCCAAAAGCCCGATACGGCACGGGTGCTGGTCCACTACAAATTTACCCATGTAACGGACACTACCGACCGGGCGCATCCTTACACGGAAAACATGGCATTATTGGTAGGCAAAACCGCGAGTGTTTATAAGAGCTACGACGGGATGGCATCTGATGCGCAGTTCAGAAAAGCGTATCTCGAGGCGAAAGCCAACAACCCGGGTGGGCAGGTAATGGTGGACAGGAGCGGCGCCGGCATGCGCCCCAAATATTACCAGTACCCGAATGTGCAAAAATTGTTAACGGAGGATTATATCCTTGTAACTGAATATTTGATAGCGGGGCCTATGCCTGCCATCGACTGGAAGATCAGCGGCGACACGGCAACTTTCGGAGGCCTGCATTGCCAGGAAGCCACGGGCCATTTTAAAGGACGGGATTACATAGCATGGTTTTGTCCTGATCTGCCGGTGCATACCGGCCCGTGGAAACTAAATGGCTTGCCCGGTGTGATTGTAGATGCCCATGATACAAAAAACGAAGTGATATTTAAGTTCGACGGTGTAGAGAAGGCGGTTTTTACGGAATTAAAGCCCATAGCTGGCGCTGGAGTGGCCGAAAAGGATGTCCCCCCGATATTGCGGGGTTTGGACGATAATCCCAATATTATAGCGCCCCCTGCGAGAGCGATAAAAGCCACGCAAAAGGATTTTGATAAACTACAAGCAGGCATGCGGAAGAACCCCAATGCCCTTTTGCAAGGTATGAACGCGACCGGTGGTGCGGGAGATGATAAGATCATTGTTAAAAAGGCTCCCGGCCACCATGCGGGAGAGAATAACCCAATAGAATTACCCGAAAAATAATGATGTACCACTAAATTCTGATTAGCTATGAAAAAGTATATAATGATATACGTATTGCTCGCAGTTACACTTCAAATTGCTGTCGCGCAAAAACCCGATACAGCGCGATTACTGGTGCATTATAAATTCATTTATGTAAGGGATACTACAAACCGTGCGCACCCCTACATGGAAAACATGGTGTTATTTGTTGGCAAAAGCGCAAGCGCTTACAGGAGTTACGACGCTTTATTGGCGTACACCAAATTTAAAAAAGCCTATGCAGATGCGTTAGCCAGCAGCCCGGACGGGCACGTAGAAGTTAGAACGGTAGATGCAGGTTCACGCACCGAATATTACCAATTTCCGAATGAGCAGAAGTTTTTCACAAAGGACAAGCTGGCAATGAACAGTTACCAGTTTGAAGAACCGATGCCGGTTATTCGCTGGAAGATCAGTCGCGACACGGCAAGTTTTGGCCGCCTGCATTGCCAGAAAGCCACCTGCCATTTTAAAGGACGCGATTATATCGCATGGTTTTGTCCCGATCTGCCCGTGCACACCGGCCCCTGGAAATTAAATGGGCTGCCGGGCGTAATTGTAGATGCCCGTGATGCAAAAAACGAAGTGATATTCAAGTTCGACGGGATGGAGAAAGCAATACCATCGCGGCCGGGAACCGCACTTGCTCCAGAACATATTCCTCCAATGTTCCAGGATTTAAATAACGACCCGAACCTGATTGAACCGCCAACAAAAGCCATCAAAACCACGCCGGAGGCTTTTGCCAAACTGGAGATGACCATGCACAAAGATCCTGATGCCTTTGCGCAAATGCAAATGGCGCAGCAGAATGCCAATGGCGTAAAAGCGGACCACGTCAGGTTTAAATCGGCTGGCCTCCCCGGGATCAACAATCCTATAGAATTACCTGAGAAAAAATGAAACAAATAACCAGGTTTGCAGGGCTGCTGGCTATCGCCATGTTGCTTTCTGTTGCTGTGTTTGGCCAAACCATAAAAGGTACGGTTAAAGACAGTACGGGCAGCGCCGTGCCATATGCCAGCGTCAACTTAAAAAACAGCGCAAGCAATTCCATCGTCGGTTACGCGGTAACTGATAATAAAGGCGCCTATTTGTTGCAGGTACCGGCCGGCACAGCGCCAAACAGCCTGGCTGTGGAGGTGCGCAGCATCGGGTTTAAAAACCAGGCAAAAGCGGTTGCCGGTTTTGATACGCCGTTAGATTTTACATTGTCGCGGTCGGTAAACCAGTTGCAAACGGTCAACATCAAAAGCAGCAGGCCCGTTTTGCGCGTCAACGGCGATACGCTGAGTTACAAAGTATCTGATTTCGCTAACCCGCAGGACCGGACAATAGGCGAAGTGATCAAAAAGATGCCGGGCATATCTGTAGCTGCCGATGGCACCATCAGCTACAACAATAAGCCGATCTCCGCTTTGTATATCGGTGGCGATAACCTGCTCGACGATAAATACAGCATTGCTACCAACAGCATTCCGCAGGTGGCAGTTAACCAGGTGCAGGTTATTCAGAATAACCAGCCCGTAAAAGTATTGCAAAACAAGGTGATGAGCGATGATGTAGCGCTGAACCTCACCATTAAAAAAGGTGCAAAGCTGCATTTGATTGGCCAGGAGAGCATAGGTGCCGGCGAACCGGGCAATTACGACGTGGATTTGAATGCCATGATGTTTAAGGATAGTTATAAGGCTATCAATTACCTGGCAGGAAACAATACCGGCTATGACGTGCAGCAGGACCTGTTATCGCACAACCAGGCCACATACAACCAGCAGATAGACAATGCTTTGCCCGCTACGATACTTTCACTTGGCGCGGTAAATACCCCGCAATTAGCGGAAAACAGGTATTTGTTCGACCAGTCGGGTGTACTCAATGCCAATAACCTCATCAACCTTAAAAATAATGTACAGCTCAGGGTTAATGCTTACTACGTACACGACACGCAAAAACAGGATTACAGCCAGCAAACCACCGTTTTTTTGCCTGGCGACACGGTGAAATATAAAGAGACAGAGCACAACCGCTCCATCCCCGATATTTTGCATACCCAGTTTACGCTGAACATTAACCGGGGTAACTATTACCTGAACGACGCCTTGCTGATGGATGATAAAAACATCACCAATTATTCGGCATTGAAAGCCGACAGCTCTGCGGTTAACCAGGCGTTTAAGGATAACACACTGAACTTCTCGAATGAATTTAACCTGATCAAGTCGTTAAAGTCGAATAACATTATCCAGGCCTATTCATATGTGAGCCACTCCGCCGAGCCGGAGAACCTAACCATCGGGCCGGGGTATAACGCGGCAATATTCAATAATAATATACCTTATTCGCAGCTGCTACAAAATGTGAATGTGCCCAGTTGGTACACCAACAACTATTTTTCGTTTAAAATACCTTCAAACTTCATCACGCAGAGCTTCAGGACAGGCTTTAGCGTCCAATCGCAAACGCTTACGTCCAATCTCAACGTGGTGCAAAGTAATAACAATACAAACCTCGAGTCGGACAGTGCATTGAACCATGTAAACTGGATGCGGAAAAAGTTTTATGCCGAAGCAGCGTACGACCTGCCCGGCGATAAACTGAAGGCAAACCTGACTTTGCCCCTCACGCTACAGCAGATAAACTATTCCGATAGTACCTATGCGCTCAATAAGAACCTGACCCGGTTGTACTTTAACCCGCAATTCAGGGCAAAATACCAGGTGGGTGCGGAGGATTACGTGAACCTGCTATATAGCTACAGCAATCAAATTGGTAATATAGAAAATGTTTACCCCGGCTACATCCTCACCGATTACCGTACGCTTTATGCCAATAATGCCGGCCTCACCGAGCAGCAGATACAGCAGGCGGGCGGCGGTTTTAGCTACCGCAAGGCGCTTACGTTGTTTTTCTGGAGCATCAACGCGCTTTATAGCCGTACCGAAGCCAATAACATTGCATCGAGCATGATTACCAATAATATACAGGAAGGCATTGTGCTCCCCTACCCCAACAGCACCGATTCGTGGGCGCTTAACGGCACCATCAGCAAATACTCATTTGCGCTGCATACTACCTTTAGCGGCGCCGTACAGTGGCAAAGCAGCCACTCGGTGCAGATACAGAATAACGCGCTGCTGCCGTTCAACACCGTATCCGAAACCTATAATGTGAGCGCGGCTACGAAGGTAAGCGATGCGGTAAATTTCAGCTACAACGCCACATTACTGCAAACCGCCAGCCACTCATCGGCGGAGGCATCGGCTTTCCAGGTGGACCAACTGGTACAGAAGGCATCGGTTAACTATGATCCCATCGAAGCTGTGCAATTCAATCTATCGGGCGAGCACTATTTCACCTACCAGCAAGGCAGCCCCGACCTGAAATACTTTTTTGCAGATGCCTCAATAAAATACCGCATAGAAAAATGGAAAACCGACTTGCAGCTAAGCGCCAATAACTTTTTAAATGTAAAAACCTATAATGCGCTTTACCTGTCGGCCAATACGCTTACGGCTAATTCGTACACGCTGCCGGGTAGGATTATTTTGTTGAAGGTGTTTTTTAACCTGTGAGATAATAGCTTACGTTCGCAGGGCTTTTTTAGCTAAAAACAATAAAAAAAACACATTTTTTAATGTTTTTGCTAACAACTGATCTGCTGATTTTAGGGTTAAAACACGCAAAATATGTAGTGTAGCGTAGTGTGTACTACGAAAGCTACAAAAGCTACACTTTGTTTAAAAGCTCAAGCATGTTTTATAGATGAACTCGTTTATATATCCTTCTGCAAGAATTATTTTATTGAAGGTGTTTTTTAATCTTTGAAGACATAGATTTATGCCACGTTCTTTATAAGATCAGTTAATGGAAAGCGCCCGGCATAGGCGCTTTTTAGGTTCGCAGGGTTATGTCTACGCAGGGTCTCTCGTAGATTTAAGTTAACCCATAAAATTGAATAGCGAATAAAATTGGTATATCCACCATGCGTTCCTACGGAACGCGGGCGCACAATCGATTTTTTCCACCCACCAATCGCCCCAAATGGGGCGAAGAATATAAAAAGTTTTCGTCCTGTAGGACGTCTGGTGGGTAGAAATCAAAATAAATTATACATTTTACGTTCCATCGGAACGTTTGGTGTTATCAAATATGCAATTAAGAAACAATTAGAGGCACCTGGATTTTATGGGTTAACTTAAACTCGTAGAGGACCCTGCGATGGATAAATTTTTGTTTTCACATGGCATCGTGAGCGCAGGGTCCTCTGACGAGAGACCCTGCGAGGACGCTAATCCCCCCAAAACTGCCGCGAATATGCAACGCCGGAAACAAGCGTTGAGTACTCGTGACTTTCTAATCGACTCACATACCAAATCCTGCATTTTGAGAATATACAACTTATCCGTATATTTGAGTGTGAAAGCAGCAAAAGTAAATACTAAATCCAAACCTGCGAAGAATAGCAAAGAAGCTAATCCTTTCATAAAATTGATTGAGGATAAGCTGAAAATCTCAGAAGCTATTCAAAAGGGAGATTCTTTGAGTACCCTTAAAGATATTCATTTTGTTAAGCCCTTATAATCTTAGCTCCACAGCATACAAGACTATCACCTCCACCTAACGCTTAATTACTCAAATAAACACTCCGGTTAACGCTATGGTTCAGCATACCCATAAACGCCAGTGAAAGCTGTTGTTTCAGGTCTTCCCAGTGGGGAATGATGTTGTAAAAAGTGTTCTGCCGGCTTAGCATGTCATCCAGTATAAAGCCATCTTCGTCGGGTTGTTCGCTTACGGCCAGCAGGCATTGTTCGTGGTTGAGTTTGTTCTCCAGGTGGGAGAGAAAATGGAATTGTATCTCTTTTTTGTCTTTAACGCTCAGTCGTGGTATTTCTATAATGGTATTATCTGCGTTGGCCAGTATTTCAAACCGAAGCGCTATATCATTAGCCACTTTTATATCGCAGCGGTAGCTGAATTTGTTAAGGATAATAGCCCTGGAAGGCTGTACAGGCAGTGTGATAATGGAAAACAGGTTATGCTGTTTCGCATCATAGTAATAATGTTCAAGGTCGTACCAGTGCGAAACCGTCATTGCCCTTGTTAACCAAAATAAGTTAAAACGCTCGTTTACACTCATCTCCTATCCTATAAAAACCTTGTTATCAAATAAATATACGTTGTAAATAAGGTGTCGGTTGTGTATTTTCTGCCTAAATGTGAAATAAATCACATCCGGCATTCAAAGGAAAAGAAATATTTCATATTAGTTAACAAATCAACCTTTTAAATAAAATTATAGATTATAACCCTCTATTTGTTCTGCTATGAGGTTGAGTAGTTCTTCTTTTTCCACCCCGCCATTCTTGCAAACATGCAGGTGCTTGTGCGGGCCGGGCTCAAAACTCGCCACAAATACACCTTTACTAAACACTTCGAACTTGCAGTCCGCGCCGTTGTGGTGCATATAGTCGCGGACCTCAAAATGGTGCGGTGCATTTTTGTAACTTACGGATATTTCGAATAATTCCATTTTATGGCTAATATTATATGTCAAACCAAAATAACTACTTATTTGTTGTACAAATAATATAATATAACGAACATGGACAATGAAGACAATATGGGCCGGCCAGATCATGCCCGTATAAATGTGAAAGAAAATTACGAAGTGGAGTACTGGACCCAAAAATTCAATATCAGCCGCGAGCGGTTAAAGGAAGCAGTTAATGCAGTAGGTACATCTGCCGAGGATGTGCGGAAATATCTAAAATAATAAACGATGAGCCTCGTAAAATATGTCAAAAAGCGGGACTTTACCAAAACCGCCGAACCGAAAGCTGGAAAAAGCGACGATAAAGGTCATTTACGTTTTGTGATACAAAAGCATGACGCTTCGCACTTGCATTACGATTTCAGGCTGGAAATGGACGGTGTATTGAAAAGCTGGGCAGTGCCTAAAGGACCATCGACAGACCCGAAAACCAAACGACTGGCCATGATGGTGGAAGACCACCCTTTTGATTACAGAAATTTCGAGGGCATCATTCCGCAAGGGCAGTACGGCGGCGGTACCGTTATTGTTTGGGACGAAGGCGCATACGAACCGATAGAAAAGGTCGAGGGCAAAAAAGCGCAGGAAAAAGAACTGCTGAAAGAACTGGATTCAGGCTCATTAAAAATAATATTGCACGGTAAAAAATTGCAAGGCGAATTTGCTTTGGTAAAAACACACGGCATGGGCGAAAACGCATGGCTGCTCATCAAGCATAACGACAAATTTGCCAAACCGGATGATATAACCGAAGAAGATGAATCGGTAAAAACAGGCCGGACGATAGCCCAGGTTGAAAAAGCCGGCGACAAGGTTTGGAACAGTAATCACGAGGAGAAAGAAGACGAAAAACCCAAGCCTGCCGTTAAAAAAAAAGCCCTGGCAGAAGCACCTGGGGAAATGGTGGGTGAACAGCTGGCTGAGGGACCGGTGGATACGGCTGTAGACGTTGAAAAACTACTAAAATCGGCACCTAAATCATCAATTCCGAAAGATATTCAGCCCATGAAGGCTACTTTGGTGGATGAGCCTTTCGACGATCCGGATTGGCTGTACGAGGTAAAATGGGATGGTTATCGCGCTGTTGCATCCATCAACAAAGGCGAAGTGGATCTTATATCGCGCAATAACAAAACCTTTAACGAAAAATTTTACTCTATCCATAACATCCTCAAAAAATGGAAATTCAATGCGGTGCTGGATGGGGAGATACTGGTATTGAACGACAAAGGCATATCCGATTTTGGCGCGCTACAAAACTGGCGCAGCGATGCGGATGGGCAGCTGATCTATTACGTGTTCGATATATTGTGGTATGAAGGCAAAAACCTGATGGGCTTGCCTTTAGTACAACGACAAGCAATATTACAAAGCATTTTACCTGCGGGTGATGACCACATCCGCCCAAGTAAGTCATTCAAAGCAAATGGTATAGACTTTTTTAACGCTGCAAAAAAGATCGGGCTGGAAGGTATTATCGCCAAAAAAGCTGATAGCCCGTATTCGCCGGATGTACGTTCGCGCGAATGGCTGAAAATAAAAGTTCACCAGCGGCAGGAAGTGATCATAACCGGTTTTACCCGCAACGAAGGTACCAGCAAATCCTTCAGCGCACTTACCATGGGCGTTTATGATAATGGCATACTGCGTTATGTAGGCAAGGTTGGCACAGGCTTTAATGAGAAAATGCAAAAGGAAATGATGGAGCAGTTTAAGCCACTCATTACTGATAAAAGTCCGTTTGATGTGGAGCCGGATGTGGACAAGCCGTCTCGTTTCCGCCCAAAAAGGCTGGGCGCCAAACCCACCTGGCTAAAACCCGAGCTGGTTTGCGAGGTGGAATACGCCGAAGTAACCGGCGACGGCGTACTGCGCCAGCCATCGTTCAAAGGGATGCGAATTGATAAAAAGCCAAAGGATATTGTGCTGGAAAAACCAAAAGACATCAGCGATACAATAGAGGAGTCAGAAACACAAAATGTAGAGACGCAAAATTTTGCGCCTCTACACCCTGATAAAACCGAAGACATTATTATGCCGCCAAAAGATACAGACCGCCGAACGCTGTTAAACCCGACAGAAGAAACACAGGTACGCAAAATATGCGGCCATGAGCTGAAGTTCACACACCTGGGCAAGGTTTACTGGCCCGAAGATAATGTGACCAAGCGCGATATGTTCAATTACTATTACCAGGTAGCCGAATATATTTTGCCTTATTTGAAGGACAGGCCCATGTCGCTCAACCGTTTCCCGGATGGCATACATGGCCCCAGTTTTTACCAGAAAGATATCGCAGGCAAAGCGCCCGACTGGATAACTAAAACCTTCCCTTACACCACCAGCGAGGGCGAGCATAAGGAATATCTCGTCGGTTCAGATGAATCGTATCTGCTCTGGATGGCCTCCTTAGGTTGTATTGAAATGAACCCCTGGTTTAGCCGCGTAAAGTCGCCTGATAACCCGGACTATTGCGTGATAGACCTCGATCCTGATAAAAACACCTTCGACCAGGTGATTGCCGCCGCGCTTGAAGTTAAAAAGGTGCTGGATGCTATCAATGTCCCCTCCTATCCAAAAACATCCGGCTCAACTGGTATGCATATTTATATCCCGCTTGATGCAAAGTACTCGTACGACCAATCGCAATTATTCGCCCGGTTGATTGTTGGCATCGTACACAAAGAAATTCCGGATTACACCTCGCTCGAACGCATGGTTGCCAAGCGCGATGGCCATATGTACCTCGACTTTTTGCAGAACCGCCCCGGCGCGACCATCGCCGGACCATATTCCCTTCGGCCAAAAGTGGGCGCCACCGTTTCTATGCCCTTGAACTGGGACGAGGTAAAACCGGGGCTTACCATGAAAGATTTCACAATTTTTAATTCCATCGACAGGCTGAAAGAAACCGGCGACCTTTTCAAAGGTGTGCTCGGCAAAGGCATCGACCTGGAAAAAACCATTAAAAAAGCGCAATCAATTTTTAACTAAATTTGGCTTATAAATCATCAATTAATTTATGATCCCTGCTGCCCGTCGTTTGAGTAATGACCAGTTATTGAATATTCTCGTTTTATCCAAGGATGCGACGGCAGTGTATACCGGGGAAGAACTGATCATAGAAATTGCTAATGATACGATGATAGGTTTTTGGGGTAAAGATCGCAGCGTTATCGGAAAATCTTTCATTGAAGCGGTTCCTGAACTGGTAGGACAGCCGTTCTTCGATCTGCTCCGGGAAGTTTGGCGCACCGGCATTACTTACGAAGCGACTGATACCGCAGCGCAGTTGAAGGTGAACGGCAAACTACAATGGTTTTACTATGATTTTATTTACCGTGCCATCAAAAATGAGAAAGGGGAGGTATATTGTATATTACATACGGCCACGGATGTGACCTTAAGGCATCTTCGTATCGTTGAAGGGCTTGAACGTGAACAGGACCTACAGGATGAACTATTTGCCGCTAACGCCGAACTTCACTCCGTTAACCAGGAAGTTAAACTGGCAAATGAAGCATTATCTCTATCACGCAGCCAGTTACTAAAGCTTAACGCTGCACTTGAGCAAACCGTAAGTTTAAAGGCTAGTGAATTAATTGCCGCCCGTTATGATGCGGAAAGGCAAAGAGACCGGATGAAACGCTTTTTTATGCAGGCTCCAGCTGGTATTTGCATCCTGGACGGGCCTGAACTTGTCTTTGAATTGATCAATCCTTTATACCAACAACTATTTCCGGGCCGGGAATTATTAGGCAAACCACTTTTAGAAGCGGTTCCGGAAGTCCAGGGCGCGGCTATCTGGGATATTTTGCAGCGGGTTTATCAAAGCGGTAAAACGTTTGAAGGCAATGAACTGCTGATCCCTTTGGCCCGCACAAGCGATGGGCCGTTGGAAAACCGCTATTTTAATTTTACCTACCAGGCCCGGCAAGATGAATTGGGCCGTGTTGACGGTATCCTCGTTTTTGTGATTGAAGTGACCGAACAGGTGAATGCACGTAATGAAATAGAACAAGCCAGGGAAAGCTTGCAAATGGCCATAGACGCAGCCGAACTGGGCTCTTATTATATAGACACCACCGATCGGATATTCCACGCTTCTCCGCGGCTTAAAGAGTTTTTCGGCTTCCTGCCGGATGAAGACGTCCCCTATGAGGCAGCAATTAACCAAATACATGAAGATTACAGGCAGGCCGCCGCCGAACTTGTAGAAGCAGCTATCACCGAAGGCCGCCGTTTCGATATGGAATACCCGGTAATTGGGTTCCATGATGGCGCCATTCGCTGGGTAAGGGGTATCGGGAAAGTTCAGCAACATAACGGTAAAAGTTATTTCACCGGGGTATTACACGAGATCACAGAACACAAACAGGATGAATTACGTAAGAACGATTTCATAGGCATGGTTAGCCACGAATTAAAAACACCTCTCACCACGCTAAGCGCCATAATACAGGTATTAAGGCTTAAACTAAAGAATAATTCTGATAGTTTTATCGCCGGTGCAATGGATAAAGCCAATATGCAGGTAAAAAAGATGACCAATATGATCAACGGCTTCCTGAATATTTCAAGGCTTGAATCGGGCAAGATACTCATAGTAAAAGAACCGTTTAACATTGATGAGCTTATCGCAGAAATGATAGCAGAAACAATGCTTACCGTTTACTCCCACGAGATTGTTTTTACGGACGGACAAACCATTATAGTTAACGCCGACAGGGACAAGATAGGTTCGGTAATATCAAACCTGCTTAGTAACGCCGTAAAATATTCGCCGAAAGGCAAGAACATTACGGTGCACTGTGAAAAAGTTGATGGTTATGTACAGGTAAGCGTAAAAGACGAAGGAATGGGCATAAAAACGAAAGACCTGGAGAAATTATTCGACCGCTACTACCGCGTGGAAACCAGGCATACGGCGCATATATCCGGTTTTGGTATAGGTTTGTACTTAAGTGCTGAAATCATTCACCGGCATGATGGCAAAATATGGGCTGAAAGTGAAAGCGGCGTTGGCAGTACTTTCTATTTTACCCTTCCGCTTTAAATAAAAAGCAGGCAGCGAAAGGTGTACGCTGCCTGCTTTTTGCTTTTTTACTAATGAGAAGCAAGAGTTAAGAAGCAATAGCCAAAAAAGAAGCAGGTTTTGTTTTTGTCTTGCTTCTTGACTCTTGCTTCTTGATTCCTAACTCTCTTTAATGGCTTTTGTTTGAACCGCCTGAATGGGAAGCTTTGCCACCTTTACTGGCCATTTCCCTT
>Ga0302309_10002223_pt1 | contig 16476 bp, 13 predicted proteins | sample III_Palsa_N1_1_FD_200453 | JGI IMG/M metagenome (GOLD analysis project Ga0302309, IMG submission 200453) | Peat permafrost microbial communities from Stordalen Mire near Abisko, Sweden - III_Palsa_N1_1 | ecosystem: Environmental > Terrestrial > Soil > Palsa > Peat permafrost | place: Sweden... | reverse complement strand
TGACCCTACTTGAGGCTACGATCAAGGCGCTTCAGGGCAAAGTTAGGCTTGCGGTAATCGAGGGCGATCTTCAGACCGATCTCGACGCCCAGCGAATTCAAGCGCTCGGTGTGCGCTCCCACCAGATCACAACGGGAACGGTCTGCCATCTCGATGCTCGAATGGTCGCGCGCGCTCTGTCAGTCTTTCCCGTCGACGCACTCGATCTCCTGGTCATCGAAAACGTGGGCAATCTAATATGCCCTTCATCCTTCGATCTCGGGGAGAACCTGCGAGTTGTTGTCTGCAGCGTGGCAGAAGGCGCGGACAAACCGAAGAAATACCCTGTGATGTTCAATAAGGCCAATGTCATTGTCATCAACAAGATCGATCTCGCGGCCGCATCGGATGTCGACCTTAAAGAATTGGAAGCGAATGTGAGAGACGTGAGTCCCCGCGCGACTATATTTTCGCTCTCCTGCAAGACAGGCGTTGGTTTCGGGAACTGGACGTCATGGTTGGAACAGGCGATTAGACTTCATAGCGCGGCTGCACTGGCGATCGCTTAATATGCCCGACATGAAGCAAGTTACAGTGGAACGCTTGCGGATATCGCTGCATGGTGATGTGCAGGGCTTTGGATTTCGTCCGACTGTCTATCGCATAGCCGATAGCCTGCGTCTCAGCGGATGGGTGCGCAACACCACTGCGGGGATGGAGATCGAGGTAGAGGGTGATGCAGAGCGGCTGAACAAATTCCTAGCCCAGCTAACTGCCAATCGACCCCAGGCTGCGGTCATCACCGACGAAGAAATCATTCGCATAGCGCCCTCAGGAAGCGTTGGATTCGAGATTCTCATAAGTAATGATGCTTCCTCTGCCGTATCAGTTCTCCCGCAGTGAGCAAAACGATACAGATTCAAATTGAAAATAATGCCACGCTAATTCATCCAACCAGAGGCTTCGTTGAGTGGAGGAACGTTGAGACGGTTCCACCTACAGTTCGTACTGATTGGAGCGATCGGCTTTTGGTTGACGGCAAAGCCGTTAGCGGCCCAAGCGCAAGCGTCTGCGGCGCGCAAGACAACTGCTCCCGTCGCATCCGACTTTGCGGGCTCCGAGACTTGCGCGTTATGCCATGCGGATATCGCAAAGAAGTTTGGCGATGACCCGCACTCGAAGCTAGCGTTGATGCATGGCGGGACTGGGGCGACCTGTGAGAGCTGCCATGGGCCCGGCGCCGCGCACGTGGCCTCCGGTGGGGATGTCACCAAGATCCTGCAGTTGAGCAAAGCTTCCACCAAACAGATTGATGCCACTTGCCTCGGTTGTCACGTAGGCGCGCATCCGAACTTCGAGCGCTCGCCGCACTTTAAAGCCGGGGTCAGCTGCATTAGCTGCCATAGCATTCACGCACCCGGAGAAGAGACCTCTCTCTTAAAGGTGGCGCAGCCCCAGCTTTGCTATACATGCCACACGGATATCAAGCCGGCGTTCGCGCAACCCTTCCATCACAAGGTGGACGAGGGCCTAGTGAAGTGCAGCGACTGCCATGACGTTCACGGCACGTTTGGCAACAACAATATTCGCTCCACTGCGGATCAGAATGCGGTCTGCACCAAGTGCCACACGGAAACGCGCGGACCGTTTGTGTTCGAACACGCCCCTGTGAAAGCGGAAGGTTGCCTGGCCTGTCACACACCGCACGGATCTCAGAATGCACGATTGCTGAATGTTCCCAATATCAACCAGCTGTGCAACCAGTGCCACAGCCCGGTCTCCATGGGGACAGTCCATGGTATGAGCGCCGGTTCGGCGGAGGTGCAGTCCTGTGTCGGCTGCCACACCATGATTCACGGATCCAACATCAACCCTGCTTTCATCCGTTGATGACGTGCGGGCGGGTAGATGCAGCAAACCCAACAGAGCTGAATGGTGGGTTCAATGAGCGTCAACTGAGACGAGGCATGAGATGACGAAGATCGACTGGTTTTCTCGGCTGCCCAAGAATCAGAGTTCGCGCTCAGGACAGGGTCGAATTGCAAGGGCCATAGGAACCTTCGCACTGCTGTTGAGCAGTGGATTTCTGGCAGCCCAAACTCCGGCTCCACAGCCACCTGCCCCTAAACCACCTGATGCAATTGTGGCCACACCGCCAGAGCAGGTGGTGGAGAACGGATATGTGGTTCGGCACTCGGTCGATCTAGGTGGACATCTCGTTGGTATTTCGGGCAGCGGAGCGATGTATGACACGCTGGTCAATATTCACTCCGGGCCACGGGTTCTTGGCGAGACGATTTCGTTGCATGCGGTGCCGGGAACCAAGCACTCCCTAATGGACGCCCTCACAGCGTTCAGCAACGGCTTTGGCGGCGACCCGATCAACTTTGCCAGGCTGAACTTCTCCAAAGGCAAACTCTACGAGTTCAGTGGCGTTTTTCGCCGTGATCGTCAGTATTTTGACTATGATCTGCTGGCCAATCCCAGCATTCCATCCGGGGTTCTGGTCCCGTATGGGATGGCCGGCGGCCTTCCAACTGCTGCGTCGCTGGCACAGCCCCAGCTCACCCAGTCACCTGTGATGTTCAACACCGTGCGCAGAATGACGGACACCAGCTTGACCATCCTGCCGCTCTCCAAAGTGTCGTTTCGGATCGGCTACTCACAGAACATCTTTCAGGGGCCGAGCCTGAGCCCGGGCTACTCTATCGGCAACTCTGATCTGTTGCTCGAAGAGTACGAGCGCAACAGCACGGATGACTTTCTGGGTGCGATTGATTGGAAGCCCTTTGAGTTGACGAAGTTCACCTTTGAAGAGCAGGTAGACCACTACAAGGCCAACTCCTACTTTACAGTTGCGCCGAACCAGTTCACCGTGCAGGAGGCGAATGGCACGCCTGCGGCGCTTGGAAATTGGGATGCCACCTCGTCACCCTATACCATTGCCTCCTGCAACACAGCGAGCATGGGTAGCGCTTACACTAACGTAAAAAACTACACAATTCTTTCGGCACCACAGACCGCCGGTGGCAGGCCGATCATCAATCCAGCGTGCGATGTCACTACGAGCTACCTTCGCTCGCAACCGACGCGCGTTATCTACCCCACCGAGAGCATTCTGTTTCAGAGCTCTAGCATCAAGAACATCGTCACCAACGGCGATCTCCGCTACACAATATCGAACAGCAATCTCGCGAACTACTATGAAAACTTCCAGGGTCTGGATGCCGCGATTCGCAGCGCGACCTTCACGGGCAATGCGACCGTCCAACGGAGGATGGTGAATGTCGACTATGGAGTTACCTGGCTAGCGACCAAGACGATCAGCCTATCCGAGCAGCTTGATTTCTCCAATCTTCACCAGCCTGGCAGCGCGAACATTACTCCAGGAATCACCCAAAACACGCCGGTCACTGCAGGCAATGAGACGATCAACTACGCTGGGCCACTGCTCGCAGGAGCCAATTACACGATCGAGGGCAACCCCGCCGGGACTCCGCTCTATGGTTACTTCGGCCAGAGGTTTTTGACCAACAATGTGAGTGCGAGCTGGGATGCGTCGTCTCGTGCAACGCTTACCTTGACCTACCGCCATCGGTCGCAAAGTATCGTGCAGGGAGCCGGATCCGGTACGGCTAGTTCGGTGATCAATATCAACGAAAACGGTGGGATCTTCAATGCCGCACTTCGCCCGACGCCGCGGTGGAGGCTGAACGGTACGGTCGAGTTGCTCTATGACGACAATGCCTTGACGCCTCTCGAACCGCGACAGACCCGACACTATAGGTTTCACAGCCTGTATAAGCCTAGACCCTGGGCAACGGTATCTGGCGCCTTCAATGACCTGGAGCGGCACAACAACATGAACAACACCGGCGTTGTTCCCATCGACGGGCCCCTGGAGCATGTCGACCACACTCGAAATATAGGTGTGGGTCTGACGCTGGCGCCGAAGGAGTATTTCGGGATCGATGTGAACTACGACTATTCGGATGTCTATACATCAACGAACGCCTGCTACCTGAGCGGTGCCAGCGTGGCGTTACCCGGTACCGCCTCCACCACCAGCAGTGGTGTGGCGAACATCTGTCCTGGAGTATTTGCGAGGGGTTCAACCACTGTGCTGTCGGACTGGGGCCCGACCAAGGACTTCATGGATGCCCCCACGCAGTATGCCTCAGTGGGTTTCAACTACTCACCGAACAAGGCAATCCGCACTGCGGCGGGATATCGCATCAGCTCGGTGAGCGGCAACCAGTTCTTCGCCAATGCGCAGCAGGTCAATGGTTCCCTCCAGTCTGCGTATCAGTCTCCTTATGTCAACGTCGCGTGGACGATCCACAAGGGGTGGATCTGGAGGGCAGAGTACAACTACTACGGCTACGGCGAAGGCGGCCCTTCGGGTGCCCCCTTCTGCAGCACTTCTACGACATTGACATCCGTTGTGGTCCCTTGCAATTCTCCCGCGCTGACTGGCCCAACCGGTTTAACCGAACCGTCCTCCGGCCTGAGTGCGCCGAGAAATACACACGCGAACATCCTCACCCTTTCGATGCACTACGAATTCTGACGATGCTGTTCCAGTACTCCACTTCAAGGCGGAGAAGCCCGATCGACCATGATGATACTTAACTCTCGCGCAACTTCGTCTCGGAAAATTCGCTTCGGGCAGAGGGCACTCTTCTTATGGGTGTTGCTCTTTCCCTTTGTCTGTCAGGCGACGACGCTCAGTGGAGTGATACGAAACAAGACCACCAATAAGCCGGACGCGGGCGATGATGTTGTATTGATTGCACTGACACAGAGCATGCAGGAGGTGGCCCGCACGAGGACAGACAGTGCCGGCCGGTACAGTCTCGTGTTACCTGATGCCGCTATGCATCTCATTCGAGTGGTGCATCAGAAGGCCTCGTACTTTGCGGCCGTCCCTCCTGGGAAAAACCGCGTGGATCTCGATGTTTTTGACGTAGAGCCCAAACTCAGTGCCGTCAAGACCCAAGCCGATATGCTCCGGGTGGAAACCGACGACCATGGTCTACATGTCTTGGAAACCTTCTTTGTGGATAACAACTCTGCCCCTCCGCAGACCCAGTTCGGGCCTAGCGGTTACGAGTTTTTCCTTCCGGACGGAGCCCAGATCGATGCTGCACAAGCAATGGGGCCGGGCGGTATGCCAGTGTCATCGCCGCCCGTGCCGCAAGCGGACAAAGGACACTATTCGTTCCTCTTTCCTCTCCGTCCCGGGGAATCTCGTTTTGAAGTGAGTTATCACATTCCATACAGCGGCTCCTACACGTTTCATTCGCGTGTGGCGTTGCCAATCGGAAGCCTGGCAATTGCTTTACCCAAGAGTATGAAATTTGACCCAGGATCATCAGACAAGTTCCAACCGTTGAATGACGACCAGAATGCTCAAACCTTCCTCGCAAAAGATGTGCTTCCAGCACAGCCCGTTACCTTTACAGTTTCGGGCAATGGCGCGCTGCCTAAGGAAGCTTCGGAGGAGCAAAACACTGCCCCGCCGACCGCAACCGTAGAGACGCAAAGTGAGACTGCGCCATCGACGGTTAACCGGCCCGGGATGGGGCTAGGACCCCCGAGTGGCGCCCCTGACCCGTTGGACAAATACAAATGGTGGTTGCTTGGCGGAATTGTGTTGGTCTTTACGATTGGGGCAGCTCTCTTCTTGCGGGCACGCGCGTCGCTCTCTCCAGATGCTAGCGACACTGTTGTTGCGCCTGTGCCCTCTACCAAATCAGCACTGCTGAACGCTTTAAAGGAAGAGCTCTTCGCTGTCGAAACGGAAAGACTGAGAGGCACGTTAACCGAATTGGAGTATTCGGATCAGCGAGCAGCTCTGGAGACAGTTCTCAAACACGCACTGGTTCGACATACATAGCCGGCGTTTCGTACAGACCTAAGACGATGAGCTTTCAAAAAAGTAAACGTATGCGACCAGCCACATGATCCGCTTCTGAAAAGAGCCGATGGGCAGTCGGTCAAGGCGCGCTGCAGCAGAATGTCTAACACTTCGCTGCTGGTTGACCGCAATCGTTGCCACAATCCACCTCACTCGAATGCGGATCTGTTTCTGAATACGCGAGACATCGGCTCGGGATGAAGTTCGAAATGCTAATGGACTGTCGGCACAGACCCCAATCTCCGGAGCAATGGAAAGGGAGGCCTCGTCACACGCTACCAAGCGTTGAAATGGTTGGTCTGAGCTAAATAGCTCAGATCAACGTCTAATTCCATCGGATACTGTAGTGGACAATAGATCACTCTGAGAAAGGTGCGTCGTCCTCTCACAGGTCGTCTTACACGATTCGGTGTTGTCAGGAAGAGGCCGTCCATGATGGATGGAGCCACCGCTAAGCCATTCATAATAGAGAATTTCCTTGCAACTGAGGGTTCCGGACGTCATATTGTCGCTCTGAAAGCGAAAGGCACCGCTTTTTCTCAAGGGCAGTCTGCGGACTCCGTTTTCTTCCTGCAAGATGGCCGGGCGGAGCTTACCGTCGTCTCGGAACGCGGCAAAGAAGCGACCGTCACCCTACTGGCTGCCGGAGATTTCTTCGGCGAAGAGGCCATGACGAATACGGACGTGGTCCGGACATCGACGGCGACGGCAATCAGTTTCTGCTCTGTTCTGAAGATCGACAAGAAGGAAATGCTCCGAGTTCTCCATGACGAGCACGACTTCTCGGACTACTTTCTCCGTTTCTTGCTAATGAAATCTGCGAAAACGCAAGCGGACCTTGTCGATCAGCTTTTCAATTCAAGCGAAAGGCGCCTTGCACGAACGTTGCTGCTAATGGCCGAATTCGGCCAGCCCGGAGAGCCGGAAACGCTGCTTCCGCCAATCACCCAGGAAGCGCTCGCGGAGATGATCGGGACCACCCGGTCACGCGTCAGCTTCTTCATGAATCGCTTCCGGAAGCTCGGTTATATCGATTACAACAGTCGTATACGGGTTCATAAGTCTCTTCTCAACGTGGTGCTGCACGATCAACTGCCCGAGCAAAACGCCTCCAGGCCCAAGATGCTAGAGATCCCACCCACTTCGGCACGCGCCGTCAAACGGGCCAAGTTGGTGTGAGCGATCCCGAAGAACACAACTCTCAAGTCACTCCCAGGGATGGATCTCCATCTGATTGACCTCGCACGCATCGGGAGGTTCTCGCGCATAAAGCGAGGATCTTGCCGCCGCCATTAGTAGAGGAGAGTTCCAATAGTGCTCCCCGCAGGGGAGGCGCTGACTTGTAGCGGATGACGTGTTTCCATGAAGCGGAAGTCTACTTTCGATGGTTACCCTGCGTTCAACTGTCGGCTCGTGGGCCACCCAGTCGATTTTGGAGGCGAGCGATACAACTACGCCCTAAGAGGATATCAGGGCCCCATTCGCTCTCGCATCTTCCTCCACAAAGAGGAATACCCCGAATCCTAACTCGATGAAAATCCTAACCGCCACCGAGTTTCCCAAGCCCGATGCCGATGACGTATGTCACGACGCCCTCCAACGCTCCAATCCAAGTCATCTCGAAGCCACTCGCCCACCAAGAACGAATGGTAATAAGAGACTTTGCCGCGCCTACGGCGAAATGAGCCAGAAGGGAAACAATCGCTGCGACGACTACAGCGGGAATTCCGGTCAGAAAGAAGAATGGAATGATTGGAATGAAGGCACCGATCGCTGTCGAGATCGCTCCCGAGACTGCCGAGACCATCGGCTTGCTGAGCCCCTCCTCTGTTGTGCTCAACCGTTCTCGCGCAAGCGCTTTGATGAGTTGATTTTTGTCTTTCGCGAGGTGTTCAACGAATCGTTCTGCGTCTTCTTCCGGAAGGCCGCGAATCTGATAACTGAGCGATAAAACTTCTCGCGCTTCGCCTTCATTGTCTTCGACCGCTTCCCTTTCACGGGCGAACTCAGCTTCGTAGATCTCACGCTCACTTTTCGCTGCGAGATACGCGCCGGAACCCATCGACAACGCACTCGCAACCATGCCGGCCAAGCCAGCGATCAGAACGAAATGGCTATTCCCGAGGGTCGCGCCCGATACACCGGACACGATACCGAAGATTGAACCAAGACCGTCATTGATCCCGTAAATTGCGTCACCTACCCAGCCTGCTGCATGTGCGTGTCCTTTGTTGCGTGCAGCTACCAAATCATCTAACGCTGCCTGAGCCTGCTCGGATGGCAATGCCGGAAGTACACCACGGGAGCGAATGAGATTGCCAAGAGTCAGATAGTGCTCACGCTCATCCGCGATGACTTCTTCGAGAATGGCGATGCTTCGTTGGTCTCCGAGGGCTTTCAACTGATGGCCATACTTCGCAATGTCCCGTCCCTCATCAATTTCGAGCCGCCGCAATGCCAGGTCTGGACCGCCAACGCGATTTGCCAGAGAGCCTGCCTGCCCACTAGGTTTTCCAGTGTATTGTGGCTCTCGTCCGCTCAACTCTTTGATTCGTCCGGCCCACAGGTCCGCATGGTGTTTTTCAGCCATCGCCAGACCGCGCAAGGCATTCCGGCGATGCGCGTCGGCTTCGCCCTCTGAAAGAGCCGCATAGGTGTGGAAGCCTTCCATCTCTGCTTGCCAGTTCGCCTCCAATGCGGACAGGAGTCTCTTGTTGTCTGAAACTGCCATGCTCTTCTCCTTTTGCGTGCTGTCGGACTACTAAACCGGTGAGTGACGACCCCAATCGAGCCGTCTGCCCAGGATACCCTTCACCATGAGATGGTCGGTACTTGCGGTCGACCCAACTCCTACTCCGATATTGATCTCCCACTTGGGCAAAGTATTCAGGTCAGTGACAACGAAGATTTGTTGTTGATTATGTAATGAGTCGAACGCTCCTAGACGTACATAGTCGGCCGAGAAGCCCCATCGAAATCGAGCGGTAGTGGAAGCGCGTCGGGTTCTTCAATTTTTCTCTGACATGGATGCGGCGCCTGTCTGTATTTGTAACTGTTCGGCGACTCACCTCGCATTTGACACTCCCGATGCTGAAACGAGTCCGCATTGGACAGTGGGTGCAGTCTCAAAGACCTTTGAGTTCACCTCGCATCAAATAGTGAGGACCATGCTTAAAACCAACCAACACGCCGCTCTTCTTTCCGCATTTGAAACCAATTGGCAAACGGAGATGGAGAATCATGCGACATACAGGGCTCTCGCTTTGACAGAGCTTGACCCCAGACGGCGATATGTGATGAGAGGTCTTGCTGCAGCCGAGAAACATCACGCTCGTCTTTGGGCTGCCGAGATCAGCTCTTTGGGTGCCCTAAATCGAATTATCAAGGCAACGCGAACGGACGCGCTGGCTCCTTTTCGAGTTCCGGCGTCTTGGGCGGCGTAGATTCCGAACTCCATCGTTTGCGAATAGACGAGAGAAGCGAAATCGAAAGGTATAGCAAGCAGGCTCTCGTGCTGCTTGATGAGCCGACTCAAATCATTTTGCGCGAAGTGATCGCAGACGAGAATGAACATTACAAAGCCCTTAGCGGGCTGATTCGAGCCAGGCCACCTCTGCCGACAATGGACGGTACTCAGGCTAAGGTGGCTCTTGCCGCATTATTGGCTGCTCGAAAGAAGCGAAATCCAGAGGCTGCCGGTTGGCTCAACGATGCCATTTACGCCGCTCACGATGGTCTTGGCTCAATCTTCGGTATCGTCTCGGGAGTCGCCGGGGCCACTTTCGGTAAGAGCCACTATGTGTTGATTGCGGGCCTTGCTGGCATGGTTGGAAGCGCTCTATCCACTGGAATAGGTGCCTACCTCACCTCGAAGAGCGAAAAAGAGCTTTACGTCGCGGGTCTGTTTAGGGAACGCCGAGCCGTCGATTACGATGAATCCGAGTCACGCGAGGTCCTGGCACTTACTCTGCAGGTTCGCGGCCTTCCAGAAGATGTTGCAGGAAGATTGGCACACTTGTTAGCGGAGAACAAAGAGGGTTTCGTGAAAGCGCTTACGCGTATAGGAGCGAACCTTTCAGAGGAAAACCTGAGCAATCCTTGGGTTGCGGCACTGACTGGCTTTGCAGCGACAGCCATTGGCGCTTTCGTTCCGATCATCCCGTTCTTCTTTATGTCTGGTGTTCCGGCAATCACCTTCGCAGCAGCAATCTCGTTGACCGCTCACTTCGCGGTTGGAGCTACAAGATCGCTCATGACGGTACGTCCGTGGTGGCGATCCGGTCTTGAATTGACTACTTTTGGGGCGGCCGAAGGAATTATCACCTTCTCCATCGGCATGGCCTTGGGACAATTGCTCGGTACACCCTAGCAAACGCGCCGGAGATAGTCGATTGCTAGAATCTGACGCATTTCCGAAGTTTCTATGAATCAATGTTCGATGAGCGGAGGCGCAACGAGTTTGCGATTACGGAAACAGAACTGAAGCTCATCGCTGCTGCGGCGATCATTGGGTTCAGGAGTACACCGAAGGCTGGGTAGAGCACGCCTGCAGCCAAAGGAACTCCCAGCGCGTTATAGAAAAATGCAAAGAATAGGTTCTCTCGGATATTGTTCATAGTACGGTGACTGAGCCGCCGTGCTTTCACGATCCCGCGCAGGTCGCCGTTGATGAGAGTGATACCCCCTGTCTCCATTGCGACATCGGTACCTGTTCCCATGGCGATACCTACATGGGCCTGAGCCAGGGCCGGTGCGTCGTTCACGCCGTCTCCAGCCATCGCGACGACTGCACCCCCTGCCTGAAATTTCTTCACGACCTCTGCCTTCTTTTCCGGCAACACATCGGCCTCAAAGGCTATGCCCAACTTCTTAGCAATGGCGGCAGCGGTGGTGTGATTGTCGCCAGTCACCATTACGACCTTAATGCCTTCTTTCTTCAACTGCTCTATAGCCTCAGCGGTCGAATCCTTGATTGGGTCGGAAACTGCAACAAATCCGGCAAAGCGTCCCTCCGACGCAACGTACATCACAGTTTGTCCCTCTGCCTGGAGAGCCTCCGCCTTCTGCCGCAACGCCTCAGGCGATGCACCAATATCTTTCATGAGAGATGCGTTGCCAATAGCTGTCTTTTTTCCTTGCACCGTTCCGGATACGCCTTTACCCGTTATGGATTGGAAGTCGTCCACTTTGGACAATTCAATTTTCTTCTCCTGGGCTGCGGCAAGAATCGCTGCAGCTAGTGGGTGCTCACTCGCCTTTTCAAGGCTGGCTGTAGCTTGCAATAAGCTTTTCTCATCAAAACCTTCAGCGGGCACCAGCGCAGTGAGTGTGGGTTTCCCAAGCGTCAACGTGCCGGTCTTATCGACTACGAGGGTGTCGACCTTCTCCAGAGTCTCAAGGGCTTCGGCGTTGCGGATGAGGATGCCTCCGCCCGCGCCACGTCCCGTGCCAACCATAATCGCCATTGGCGTTGCCAGACCCAACGCACAGGGGCAGGCGATGATAAGAACCGCCACAGCATTGACCAGAGCGTGGGCGTAATGAGGCTGAGGGCCGTAGATCGACCAGACAATAAACGTGATCACTGCCGATGCGAGCACCGCGGGCACGAAGTACGAAGCTACGGTGTCGGCGAGGCGTTGAATCGGTGCGCGTGTCCGCTGCGCCTCGCTCACCATTTTTACGATCTGAGCCAGCAGGGTATCTGCTCCGATGCGCTCGGTCTTCATGACGAAGCTGCCCGTTCCGTTGATGGTGCCGCCGATGAGCTTGGCATTCTTCGTCTTCTCCACCGGTATTGGCTCACCGCTGACCATCGACTCATCTACGGAACTGCTTCCCTCCGCCAACACTCCATCTGTAGGAATTTTTTCGCCGGGACGAACCCTGAGGCTATCCCCGACCTGAATCTGCTGAAGGTCTACGTCCTCCTCTTTTCCGTTGGCAGAAATACGCCTCGCTGTCTTCGGCGCCAGCCCGAGAAGAGCCTTGATCGCGCCACTGGTCTGGCTGCGGGCTTTCAACTCCAATACCTGGCCCAGAAGAACGAGGACCGTGATGACGGCTGCGGCCTCGAAGTAGAGGCCGAGTTGCCCCGACATATCTCGAAACGACGGGGGAAAGAGTTGCGGGAGGAATACGGCAACAAGGCTATAAAGGTAGGCTGACCCTGCTCCTATTGAAATGAGGGTGAACATATTCAGCTTCCAGGTGATGATAGAAGTCCAGCCTCGTTGGAAGAACGGCCATCCGCCCCAAAGGACGACTGGCGTTGCAATCGCAAACTCAAACCAACCAAGGAGCTGTCCATTCAGTAGACTCTGCAATGGATGAGCAGGTAGAAGATCCGAAATCATGATTACGAGGAGCGGCAGGGTTAGAGCGGTGCTTACCCAGAACCGGCGGGCCATGCTGTCGAGCTCCGGGTCGGCCTCGTTTGCGGTAACCGTCATCGGCTCAAGGGTCATGCCACATATAGGACAGTTGCCGGGTCCCTCCTGATGAACTTCGGGGTGCATTGGACAGATGTATTCGGCCTGCATGTGCTCTGATGCTGGTGATTGCGGAGAAACCGTTGGAGAAGTTGGCGGGAGGTATTTTGCTGGGTCGGAGCGGAACTTCGTCGCGCAGCCTTGGCTGCAGAAATAATTTGACTTGCCCTCATAGTTCACGGTGGCTGCTGCCTTTTCGGGGTCGACCATCATGCTGCATACCGGATCTCTGGTGATGGTCTCTGTCGATCCTTGGGTGGCCATGATTACTCCAACAGGCTTCTTCTTGCGGAAGTGCGCGGAATGAGTCCGATATTTGTGTATTTCTGCCGGACCTGGAAGATCAGCCCATCAAACCCTTTGATGCTCTTGTTGGGTGGCATAGGCGTTTGACAAAAGACTGTCCGCTCCCCCGTTTGCCGAATCGTCAGGTACAGTCGTTCCGAACACCCTCAAGGCGATCCGGTTTCATTCGTGTACGCCGAAGACAGGATGCTGTGAGCCCGTGGAGCCTATTACAAAAATCTTTGACGAGCGGCAAACGTTCTGATCGCCTCACCCTCGGGCGCGTAACCCTCTGAGGTCGTCGACCGCCGGTACAACTGAAAGCACGACCAGCATTCCCGCCAAGGGTAGTGTGAAGATAAAACCGGCACGCTTGAATCCAAGCGCACCGACCACTCCTCCGATGAAGAACAGACCTATGAGTGACGCGAGCAAGCGCAATTTTCCCACATCGACGTCTGCCAACGGAGCAGATCCACTTAGTCGGGCATAGAGCATCCTTCCCAACTTGATGCCAACATCGGTCACCATGCCTGTCAGATGGGTCGTTCGGATGACCGCACCGGAAATCTTGGTCACGATCGCGTTCTGTAGGCCCATCGTGAAACACAGAAACAGAACTGTTCCGATGACCCTTTTATTCTCAAAGACGCGGCCCGTTAGGCCAAAGACAACCAACAAGATCGCTTCAAGTAGCAGTGGCAGAGCATATTCACTCTGCAAAGCACGTTGCCGAGCCCATCGGATCATGAAGGATGTGCAGGTGGCACCGAGCAGAAATGAAATGACTGCACATAGTCCCGAGAACAGAAGCTTGAGGCTGCCGAGTGCAAGGTTGTCTGCCATTGCAGAGACAATTCCTGACATATGCGACGTATATTGCCTTGCTGCGAGAAAGCCTCCAGCGTTGACCGCTCCAGCGATGAATGCCAGATAGAGGGCAAGGTGACGATTCGCTTTCTGGCTCCGCATACTGCCTGTGAGCCTTCTTAGATAGAGGAGCGGCATGGTGTGCTCAGATCAGCTTCACGCCGACTGTAGTGCAGCATTCCGGCTTGCAATGGCAGGTGCGTGATAGTGGTGTAAGCCTCCTGCAAATGTGAGTACCACGATCCCGTAAAACAACTCGAAACAACTTAGCCAATGGGTCGCATTTCGCGTTGCCGCGTCTCGATGAAGCAAGAACGCAAGTCCAGCACTGATGGAAAGAACGCCAGATAAGAGAAGTGTCCATCCATATCGCTTATTCGCTCGGAGTTTGATTGCGAGTGCTACGAGGAAGCAACCTGTCCCCAGAGCGTGCAACCCAGCCAACCATGCCAGCGACTCTGGCGAGAGGAGCAGCGAAAAACCGATATAAGTTCCTAGCGCAGTGGCGAAGATACACTCGGCAAGAAGAAGCCGCCAGATACCGACCTGGTGTTCCGCCGCATAACCAGACGCCACCCCGAGCAAGACACCGTTGCCGAGGATGTAGAACCCCAGCATCGTTCCCAGTGCGACGAACATGATTGGATCAAAGAAGATGGTTCCAAAGAGGCTACCCGCGTAGAAGAGGAACGCCGAGAACAAAATGGCGGATCCTCCGCGTGCGGCGAAAGCCCACCAGAACATACCGAGTTCTGCCATCGGCATTTCAAACGAGAGATCGTCCGCCATTTCCTTAGCTCCTTTTGGTTGAACTCACAGACTTCGTAGCGTGTTCAACTGTGGTCGGCTTGACGCTGCGAAGAAGTAATAGAGGACATTCGACCAGTTTCACTATCTTTTCGGCGATAGACCCGAAAACCATCGGACGCCAGCCCGACATGCCGTGTGTCGAGATCACAATCAGGTCCGTGTGCTCGTGGTCAATGACCATGAGCACATTTCCCACCACGTCATTGCCAACCTCAATGCCGTAGCTCGCCTCCACTCCTACACCTGAGAGAACCGACACCATCTCTTGAAATTTTTGTTTCGCCTGCTCTCTGGCCTCTTCAAGGAACTCCGTGGCGGGGTAAAAGGTTGTCGGAAATTCCATGCCGGTCGTGATCGGAAGCATGGGGATGGCATGAAGCAGATATATCTCTGCATGAAACTGTTGTGCGAGTCCAGTCGCCGCGTTTAGCGCAGCCTCAGAGGACGGACTGAAATCAATGGGCACAATGATCTTCGTTGGGGCGAATTGCGAGGCGAGAGTTTGGGGCATACGGTCTCCTCAGCTCACGCTTCTGGTGAACCGCATCTATATCGTCATATATTCGGCGTTAGCCTACTGAGCCCTTTTGCTCACACCGCAGCCGGGCCGGCGGCCATTGCAGAAGTTCGTGCTCCAACAAGCGTTCCCTGGAAGACACTGATGTTCTCCTTAGTATGAGCAAAATGATACAGCTCCCTGTCTGCACCGATGCCATGCTGATGAGATGAGTACACATATCCGTCATGATCTTGAGCTGCTGCACCAAAGTCTTCTAGGTGGCAAACTGCCGCGCAATTTGAGTTGGAGCGATACGGTTGAGCTCGTGGCCCAACTGGGAGAGGTGCAGCCGCATGGCAGTGACGAGTTCGTCTTCGTTGTTGGCACGCAGAGAGCATTCTTCAAGCATCCTCACACACATGAACTGGGCGTCGAAGAAGTGGCTCGCCTGCGAAAGTTCCTGCGGGATGCTGGACCAAAACTGGAAACTGACAAGTTCGCCCAGCCATGCCGTATGGTCGTAGTAATCGACCACCATGCAGCCCATATCTATCAGGACTTCAACACTTCACGTCCGGAAGATGAAAAGACGGAACACCCCTACGATCCGTTTGGGTTTCATCATCACTTGATTCACAAGAAAGAAGCCCATTACAAGGGCGAGCGTGTCCCGGAAGAACCAACCTTTTACGAGGAAGTGGCGAAAGATCTGCTGCCTGCCAACGAAATCGTTCTGATCGGGCATGGCACCGGCAAGAGCAGTTCGGTTGAGTATCTTGCGGAATACCTCAAAAAGCATCACCACGACATCTCGCGGCACGTCATCGCAACCGAGACGGCAGACCTCTCGGCTCTGACTGCCCCGGAGATCGAAGTGATTGCTAAGCGGCACATGATCGCGGTCGTTTAGAAACAGGACAACAAGCAGGCGGCGTGGCAATTCTAGCTATAGGTCAGCGGCGCCCGAGTTTAGTCTTCATCTAACGCCGGATCAGACGCTTTCATTGAGCGATCTGCGCGGAGAGCCGCTTGTTTTCGCCTTCTATCCCGCAGACTGGACTCTAGTCTGCGGGGACGACCTGAGCGCCTTCAATGCAATACTTCCCGAGCTACTGAGATAAAAGGCAAAGTCGATCAGGATATCGGTCGACGGTGCCTGGTGTCACGGCACCGTCGCCAAGCATAAGCATCAGCGCTTCCCTTCGAGCCAGCCTCTATGTCCGACGCGATCAATCGAGCACTCTTGATGACTACTCCTTTATGACGGCCAGAAGACAAGGACGGACTCATTTAGCACGACCGGCTATAGCGCTCACTCATTTGCCATGCAGGGTTAACAAAGCGTCCTTCAAGATTCGGAGATCATGGTTGCCCTTGAACACAGATGGCACTTTACGATCAAGACCCAGCAGCTTGTAGACCGCCGTCTGTGCCGATCGAACGGAGTATTCAACAGTGAACACAACATCATCGGGCATCTCGCAATATTGCCCTATGAAGGCCAGGTTCTTGGAAAGCCGAGGAACAACGTCTGGACGATCCCCGGGATTCCGGCAGAGAAACTGGCTGGTGATAAAGGGCATCATGCAGGGTATACAGACACAGTGTTCAAGTACGTTTGC
>Ga0302309_10002219_pt1 | contig 16490 bp, 9 predicted proteins | sample III_Palsa_N1_1_FD_200453 | JGI IMG/M metagenome (GOLD analysis project Ga0302309, IMG submission 200453) | Peat permafrost microbial communities from Stordalen Mire near Abisko, Sweden - III_Palsa_N1_1 | ecosystem: Environmental > Terrestrial > Soil > Palsa > Peat permafrost | place: Sweden... | reverse complement strand
TGCCAATCTTGAAGAAAAGGTTGGAGCAGCAATGAAAGAGATTAGACCACCATCGATTTATGAAGGAGAAATGCTCGAAGCTGATGCAAAAGACATTTTGAGAAAAATGATGGCTGCGAATGATCCACTGCCAGTAACATCAACAGCGCTTTGTGATTTGATGGTAGGCAATCCTGGCATTATTCCTGATTTTAATCACGTCGATTTTCCGCGATTTAGGGATTTCGTGCAAAAAACCATTAATGACATCGATTTTAAAGATATTGTTCTTTATGATGGCTGGCCGGATGATAAAAAATGGTTTAGCCTGCTTATGGCATCACCTGTCAGAGCCGAAAAAATGCTTGATTATTTAACGATGACAGATCTAACAAACACGCCTAAAAAACTCACTTATGTCTTGCAATTTTTCCCCGCAAAGATAGCTCGACGAGTCCTTGAAAATTACGACTTAATCAACGCATACTCATTTGACGTGCAATTTAAACAAGGACGTAAAGCACTAAAAAAAATAGAAGATGTACAAGACATTAAAAATCTTTTGATGTATAACACCAGTTCAACCAACGTAAGATTATTACTGCGCTCCACTTTTTTTAATATCAGTGCAGTGGAAGATGCAGTGACAGAAATTATCGATTTTATTAAAAGCCCCAATGTTATTCCTGATATAAGAACAGATTTCTTATTAAATATACAGAGTATTCTAAGCGATTTTCCGGCCAGTTATACGGATTATATGAATCGATTATCATTAAAGCCCGAGGTGTTATCCCAACTTACTTGGGAAAAAATGTCAGGGTTGGTTCTGCAGATGGCACAACATACGCCTTCCTTTCCTTTACTAACACAAATAATCAGTATGCTTGCGCTCAGTGATCATAACCGCTGGTCTCGAGAAATGAACAGCACGACCATTAACATGCTTGTCACTTCTTTACATCGTCATCCTAAATTACTGGAAATTCTATTTGAAAAAAACCAAGATTTTAGAGAGAAAATTGATACTGAAAATTTAGAACGTATCTGCCAGTTAAGTGATCCTATTTTTTATTACGTCATGAAAACAAAAGAGTTAAGAGAAAAATTGCCTGTACGAAATATCCTTTATCACTTAATTCATCGCGATGATAGGTCGATGGTGGAAATGTTAAAAGAGATACTTTGTCCCACAAGTCTTGCATTTGTCGACATGCATAAAGCGATTATTGCAACCATCACGTCATTTGAATTATCTGCATTATTGATGAAACATCCTGACATGGGAATCGTGTTAATCAATCAATATAAAGAGGGAGAGCGGGATCCCTTGCATGATTTGTTTTCTAAATTAAACGTCTCCGATCTTAAGCGCATGCGTCCCCTCTCATCCGGATTAGCAAAAGCCATTGATGAGCATCCCATTCTCGCCAGTCGACTTCTTGATGAAGTCAGGGTGTCGCCAAAGCCTCGCGTAGAAGGTGGATCATTAAGACAGTCCAATTTGCTTCAGATCGAAGCGGTAGCCTCGTCTATTTTAGTGGGCGGCAAAAAAGGACTTTGTTTAGGTCTGGCCACAGATGCCATCGCAAAGCACATGCAGCTTGAACATGCGTATGATTTTGATTATCGTTATACGCCTGTTTTTGAGCGCGCTGTTCAAGAAGCCACCAATAGTCCGCAAGTATTATTTTCAAGAAGTTATTTATATCGCGTTCAAAATTACCATCATACGCTCAATGAAATTTTGGTTACACATCCAGACATAAAAACATATTGGGCTCCTCCGATCAAACAAGCCAGTAGCTTTTCTTTGGAACAATTGGTTACAGATATTATCCGCAAGATTGATGAATCGCCAAAACAAAATCAATATATTCATTTAAATTCTGCTAATCATGCCATGGCATTGGTGGTTAAATACGATAAGACAGGGAAAAATAGACAAATTTTATTTATCGATCCTAACTTTGAAGAATTAGAACTCTATAGAGGCCCAGCCACATCAGAACATTCAAGTGAAGCGATCTTTAAACTGAACTTGCGATTAGAAACCTTTTATAAAGATGCAACCGAACTTTCTACATTTGAAGCATTTACGCTTCCTCCCAAAATATATCAAAAAACAGCGGAATTTTCCATTAAAAATCAAGCTAAGCCGCTAGATCCTCGAGAAGTATTAGGAAAAAAAGATCGATTAGAGGAAAAAGAAAATCGTCAGCCTGTTAGTAAAAGCCAATCAGACGCGATGGTTTCTCAGCAACTGGTAAAAGAAAAGGGAACAGGCCTGCAGCAATCTGCTGCTGCCACTTCAGAGCCGGAAGAGACAACCCGCCAGAAAAAGCCAAAACCAGGCGGGGGTAACTGTGCTATTCAATGAAAAGGCTTCACCACGTCATATATGGGATTAATCCTAACAGGCAGCGGGTTGATATCAACTATTTTAATTATAAAAATCTGCTGCATTGATGCGAAAGGTGGGCTTTGGCTCGAAAATTCATTTGCAATAAATTTCCATCCTTGGAAGTGGACAGCGGTTTATAGACTTCCTGTCATCCCCGTCCGTGTACCGTCATAGTGTTTTCAATCATACCGGTTTGAAAAAACAATGTATGTAGCCTTCTTCTTAAAATGGTGTAAGCATATGTCCAGTTCCATAAAGTTATTTAATCTCATCACACCTGATTTAGTTTGTTATTTTTAAAATGCGAGAAGGTGCCATGCGATGAAAGATTGAAAACGGCTCACCTAGCCGTTAGCTTAAAAGACGGGGCAACCCGAATACCACTTAGCACCTGACCAAAATGCTGCTGCATGATTCCTAATCCTTTATGCTCCTCGGACGTGGGCGCAGTTACAAAGGGGCGAGTCGCATCCGTTAAATCGCTTCTATAACTTAGAAGATGTGTATCCAATTATAACACAAACAAGTTTTTTAAATAACTTTATTTGTAGTAATCTACAACCAAGTTATATAGTGGCTTGCTGTGTATAACCAGAGGGATACACCTGGGGATAAGATGCGCATAAAAGTCTTTCACAGGCAAGACCTCAGTCATGCACTTTTTATCCTCAGGAAATAAGCATGGTTATGCACAGTTTAAAAAAGCGCTTACTTCTTTGATTTAAAAAAGGACTTAGTCCTTATCCACCAAAAAAGCGTTCTTTAATAGATATAATTAGATCTAATAAAGTAACTCTATTATTTATTAAATAAAGAAATTTTCATTTGTTTAACCAAGCAAAACAAATCCATCAACACCAATAAAAAAGATAGCATTCAAAGCATAAGCCGTATAAAATACTCGTTTGCGTAAGAGAATAACAAGAGGTGAACAGGTGACCGAGCCGCTCGCATTGTGGCAACAAGTGTCGCAACAATTACAAGATGAATTGCCTGCGCAAGAATTTAATACATGGATCCGTCCGTTGCATGTAGAAAAACGCGAACAGAACTTGTGGGTTTTGGCACCCAATCGTTTTGTAGCAACGCAGATCAGTGATAAATATTTGGTTCGTATACAATCGGCAATAGCACTATTGCCTCAAGACGATCCTCAATCAATGATACAAGCTGTTTTCGTTGATGTTGGTGGAAAAAGCAATGGACCTGAACAGGTTAAAATACCCTCTTTTGTGAGTAATGTTAGTAGCAAAAAAAGCGATAAGAATAACGTTCCAGATATTGCCTCTTTGATCACGCATCACAGCAATGTGAATCCCGCCTTTACGTTTGAGAACTTTGTGGAAGGCAAATCCAACCAATTGGCCAAAGCCGCTTCCGTGCAAGTTGGTGAAAATCCTGGCGGTGCGTATAATCCATTATTTATTTATGGCGGTGTTGGGCTGGGTAAAACACATTTGATGCACGCCGTGGGAAATTTGATTTTAGCCAAAAAACCTGGCGCAAAGGTGATATATTTATATTCGGAACGGTTTGTGGCAGACATGGTCAAAGCCTTGCAAAGCAATTTGATCAATGAATTTAAGCGTTATTATCGTTCTGTTGATGCGTTGCTTATCGATGATATTCAATTTTTTGCAGGCAAAGAACGTTCACAAGAAGAATTTTTCCATACGTTTAATGCGTTACTGGAAGGACAGCAACAAGTCATATTGACCAGCGATCGCTATCCTAAAGAAATTGAAGGGGTGGAAGAGCGCTTAAAGTCACGTTTTGGTTGGGGCTTAACGGTGGCGATAGAACCACCGGAATTGGAAACACGCGTCGCGATTTTGATGAGCAAAGCAGAGCGCATGAATTTATGTTTGGATCATGAAGTGGCTTTTTTTATTGCCAAACGGATCCGCTCCAATGTGCGTGAACTAGAGGGCGCGCTTAAACGCGTAGCAGCCAATGCGCAATTCACCGGCAAAGAAATTACCATTGATTTTGTGCGTGAAGCCCTTAAAGATTTATTGGCGTTACAAGACAAACTGGTCACCATTGAAAATATCCAAAAAACAGTTGCTGAATATTATAAAATTAAAGTCAGTGATTTGTTGTCCAGACGCCGCAGTCGTTCTGTGGCAAGACCAAGACAAACAGCGATGGCTTTAGCGAAGGAATTAACCAGTCATAGTTTGCCCGAAATCGGCGACTCCTTCGGCGGACGCGACCATACCACCGTATTGCATGCCTGTCGTCTAATAAAGGGACTGCTGAGCTCTGAGCGCGATATACAAGAAGATTGGGCTAACCTGATGCGCTTGTTGTCAACATAGGATGAGACAACCATGGAAATAACCTTAAGCCGAGAGCAACTCATTAAACCGTTACAACTCTTGGTGAACATCGCGGATAAAAAACCAGGGCGAGAGATCCTCTCGCACATTTTATTTGAAATGGCGGATCAACAGATTAATTTGATCGCCACCGATTTAGAAATGGAGTTGGTCACACCGTTGCTTTTGTCAGAACCGATAGAAGGCATACCGAACTTCACCTTGCCTGCACGTAAATTATTGGATATTTGTCGTAGTTTGCCCAATGAAGCGCAGATAGATATAAAGATTCAAAGTGAAAAGGTTATTTTACAATCTAAAAAAAGTCGCTTTGCTTTGGCAAGATTACCGGTGGATCAGTTCCCACGTTTATCTGAATTAACCGCGCAGTGGCAGATAAGCTTAGCGCAGCTCACCTTGAAAAATTTATTTGAACGTTCATATTTTGCGGTTGCACAACAAGACACTCGTTTTTATTTAAATGGTTTGTTATTTACACAGCAAAATGAAGATTTGTTGGTGGTGGGAAGTGATGGTCACCGTATGGCCATTTTAAAAGCACAAGCGTGTTTTTCGGCTGAAACCGATGCCAATGCAAGCCATTCCAATGAAGCATTTCGCGTGATTTTACCACGTAAAACGGTCAGTGAATTATCGCGTTTTTTCTTGGATGATCCTCAAGCCAATGTGAATGTTTGTATGGATAAGCGACATATTTGGTTTGAAACCAATGAGTTTAAGTTATTTTCAAAACTCATTGATGCGCGTTATCCAGATTACGAACGTGTGGTGCCCGCGGCGGTGGTGGGTGTGTGCAGCATTGAAAGAGAACTCTTAAAACAAGTGGTGTCACGTGCGGCAATTTTATCCAGTGAAAAAAGTCGAGCCATGAGATTTTTGTTTAAAAACAACACGTTAAATGTATTATCGAACAATCCATCGCAAGAAGAAGCAGAAGAAATGCTGGAAGTGGATTATCAAGGTGCGGATTTAGAAATGGCGCTGAATGCGGGGTATTTGCTGGATACGTTGAACGCTTTGCCGGATGGGAAAATAAAACTCTTTTTGGCTGGGACCAATGCCAGTTTACGCGTGGAAGCCGAAGAAGATCCCTTTCGTGCTCAATACATTATTATGCCGCTGCGCTTATGACCATTACACAGTTGAGTTTAGAAAACTTCCGCAATATTCGTGCCGCACAGTTAAAAACCTTGTCGCCACGATTAAATGTGATAGTGGGAGACAATGGTTCAGGCAAGACCAGTTTATTAGAATCAATTTATGTGTTGGGTGTTGGACGATCGTTTCGTTGTGCGGGGCTGTTACAAGCAAAACAGCTCATTCATACGGGAGAGGCGCTTTGTCGAGTGATTGCAAAAGTTCAGCCTGCCGAAGAAAGCACGGGAATGGCTGTTCAACCAATGACCTTGGCCATGCAGCGGGCTTTGCATAAGAATGAATGGCGTTTGGCTGGGGAACCCGTCAAGCGGATCGTTGACATTGCACAAGTGTTGCCGGTGCAATTATTAAATGCGCAGCGATATCGTTTATTACAACAACCGCCAGAAGAACGAAGACAGGTGTTGAATTGGGGATTGTTCCACGTGGAACAATCGTTTTTAAACCAATGGCAACGATTGCAGCGTCTATTAAAACAGCGCAATGCCGCCTTGCGACAAACGCGACCCGTCGCCGCCGAGGTGTTTGCCTGGGATGATGAGTTGGTGCATTTGTCTACCAATATACACGAAATGCGAAAGCGTTTTTTTCAGGAGTGGCTTGTGGTAATATGGGAGTGCTTGCCTCCTTCGCTACAGGCCTTGCCACTGCAGTTTGATTATATGCCTGGGTGGGATATGAATAACTCGCTACAGACCTTATTACAGCAACGCTATGCGCGAGATTGCCAGTTGAAATACACGAGTGTTGGAATACAACGTTCGGATTTTCGTGTTTCTTTGGATGGTGTTGACGTGCAATATCGTTTATCGCTAGGGCAGCAAAAATTATTGGTAACAACGTTGTTTGTGGCACAGTATTTATGGTTGTTAAAATATCAGAATAAAACAGCCATTTATTTGATCGATGATTTAATCTCAGATTTGGATGTGGTGGCATATGACAGTGTTTTAAAATTACTGGCCAGAACACCTGCGCAAATCTGGTTGACCAGTACCAGCTCAGAATGGATGGAGCGATTGCCGCAAGAGTGGGATGATCAAATGAAAAAAATGTTTCACGTGGAGCATGGAAATATAGTGGCGGTGGATTGATGTTTGTATGGGGATTTTAATAAATCCTCCCTAACCCTCCTTTTTCAAAGGAGGGGATAAAGCAATGTTTCACGTGGAACATGGTAAGTGGTGATGAATTGATGTTTATATGAGGATTTTAATAAATCCTCCCTAACCCTCCTTTTTCAAAGGAGGGAATAAAGTAATGTTCCACGTGGAACAATAACGCAATAGAGGATTAGTATGATGACAGAAGCGGGAATAACGAGCTCCAATGAGCAACAAAAAGCCTATGATTCATCAAGTATTGTGGTACTAAAAGGACTGGATGCGGTTCGTAAGCGTCCAGGAATGTACATTGGTGACACCGATGATGGCACGGGATTGCATCACATGGTGTTTGAAGTTGTCGACAATAGTATTGATGAAGCGTTGGCGGGGCATTGTTCAGCCATCGAAGTGTATATTCATACCGATGAATCGGTAACCGTGGTGGATAATGGGCGCGGGATCCCCGTGGGTATTCATCAAGAAGAAGGTCGTTCAGCCGCAGAAGTCATCATGACCATTTTGCATGCCGGTGGGAAGTTTGACGATAACTCTTATAAAATTTCCGGTGGTTTGCATGGTGTGGGTGTATCCGTGGTGAATGCTTTATCAGAAGAGCTGCAGTTAACGGTTTATCAACAAGGTAAAGTGCATGAACAACTCTATCGACACGGCGTACCCCAAGCAGACCTGCATATCACGGGTGAAACATCACGAACAGGCACACAAATTCGTTTTAAACCCAGCGATAAAACTTTTACGAATATAGAGTTTCATTATGATATTTTAGCCAAACGTCTGCGAGAATTGTCTTTTTTAAATTCTGGCGTCAAAATTGTGTTGACCGATGAACGCACGGGTAAAAATGATACTTTTGAATATCAAGGTGGTATTAAAGCCTTTGTTGAGCATTTAAATCGCAATAAAACGATGGTGCATCCAGAAGTGTTTTATGTTTCATCTTCGCGAGATGGTATCCAAATGGATGTGGCGCTACAGTGGAATGACAGTTTTCAAGAAAATATCTTTTGTTTTACCAATAACATCCCTCAAAGAGATGGCGGCACACATTTGGCTGGTTTTCGTGGTGCATTAACACGAACATTGAATCAATATATTGAAAGTGAAGGCTTATTAAAGAAATATAAAATTGCGACGACCGGTGATGATGCGCGTGAAGGCTTGACTGCTGTGTTATCCGTTAAAGTGCCCGATCCAAAGTTCTCTTCACAAACCAAAGATAAATTGGTGTCTTCAGAGGTGAAAGCGGTGGTTGAAAGCTTGATGGGAGAGCATTTCAATGACTTTTTATTAGAAAAGCCGCAATCGGCTAAATTGATTGTGGGCAAAATGTTAGATGCTGCGCGTGCCAGAGAAGCCGCGCGTAAAGCGCGAGACATGACGCGTCGTAAAGGTGCGTTAGACTTGGCTGGATTACCGGGTAAACTGGCGGATTGCCAAGAGCGCGATCCTGCAAACAGTGAAATTTATTTGGTGGAAGGGGATTCTGCAGGTGGTTCTGCAAAACAAGCACGCGATCGACGCACTCAAGCGATATTGCCGTTAAAGGGTAAAATTTTGAATGTCGAAAAAGCCCGTTTTGATAAAATGTTAGGCTCCGTAGAAGTGGCGACCTTAATCACTGCTTTGGGTTGTGGCATTGGACGTGAAGAATATAATCCTGATAAATTGCGTTATCATCGCATTATTATCATGACCGATGCGGACGTGGATGGTTCGCATATACGCACCTTGTTATTGACCTTTTTTTACCGACAAATGCCGGAGTTGGTGACCCGTGGTCATATCTATATTGCACAACCACCTTTGTACAAAGTGCGTAAAGGCAAGCAGGAACAATATCTAAAAGATGATTTGGGTTTGCAAGCCTATTTATTGCAATGGGTTTTGGGCGACGCGCAGTATTTTGTTGATGGTACAACACCGGCCATCAAAGGTCAGGCTTTAGAAGCCTTGATCCATGATTATCAACAAGTCGTCAACACCATGACGCGTTTGGCCAGACGTTATCCAGCGGCGATATTAGAAGCGTTGCTGTATCAACCCACGATTACCGATGATTTATTAAAGAACAGCGATAGCGTGCAAAAAGTATTGGATGATTTAACCACGCATCTCAATGGTCATTTGGCTGGCGATACGTATTATCAATTTTCTAAACAAATGTATGAAGAAAAGCAGTTATATCATTGGCACGTCAATGTTAAAACGCATGGCGTAGAGCAATCCTTTGTTTTTAAACAAGATTTTTTCCATTCGAAAGAATATTTACAGTTGCAAAAAATGGGCGAACAACTGCAACAGTTGTTTGGTGCAGACAGTCATGTGCGTTATGGTGATTTAGTACATCCTGTGGGCGAGTTTAAAGACATGGTGGACTGGTTAATGCTACAAGCCAAACAGGGTATTGTGATCCAACGCTATAAAGGTTTGGGGGAAATGAATCCAGAACAGCTGTGGGAAACCACGATGGATCCGACCATACGCCGCATGCTACGAGTGACGGTGGAAGATGCTATCCATGCCGATCAATTGTTTACGACGTTGATGGGTGATCAAGTGGAACCACGACGTGAATTTATTGAACAAAATGCGTTGGAAGTGGATAATTTGGATGTTTGATGAATAATTGTTTTTTGTTTCGTCTAGGCGGTCATACCGCGGCTTGACCGCGGTATCCACTTTGCAGTGAATATACTTTTAGATGATGCTCATAAAAAAATGACAAACTTACACGACAATGTCACCACCATTAAAGGCCTCGGTCCACGTTACAGTGACAAACTAAAATCTTTACACATTCATACCATTCTGGATTTATTGTTGCACCTACCGTTACGGTATCAGGATCGAACGCGTCTTTTGGCTTTGTCCGATTTACAAGCCGGTGACTCGGCGGTTGTTCAAGGCGTGGTGTTGCGACATGAAATTCAATTTCGCAAACGTCGCATGCTATTGGTTTATTTACAAGACAAATCAAATTTCTGTTTAACCTTGCGGTTTTTTTATTTTAATCAAACACAAATTGAGCGACTATTTACGGTAGGATCTACTTTACGTTGTTTTGGTGAAGTAAGACAAGTGGGTTATCAGTATGAAATGATCCATCCGGAATGTCAGGCGTTAAGCGCGACTAACGTGCTTGAAAATCCAGCATTACAAGCACATTTAACGCCGATTTATCCTTCTATTGATGGCATTAGTCAGCAACAATGGCGACGTTGGTTAGAACAAGCATTAAAAGCATTAGAGCCGATGAGCGAAGATCAATTTGATCAGCAATTAAAAATGTTTTGGCCACAAGCGGCCGTTTCTTTTAAAGAAGCGTTGCATACACTACATCAACCAACACCTGATATTGCCATGTCGGTGTTAGAACAATATCAACATCCTGCACAAAAACGTTTGGCGTTTGAAGAATTGTTGGCACATCATGTTAGCATGCAGAAAAAAAAGACAGTCTGGCAAGAACAACACGCCGTTGCATTGCCTTGTGATAAAACGGCCGAACACGATTTTTTAAAACAATTGCCGTTTGAATTAACCGCGGCACAAAAAAATGTATATGCAGAGATCTCTTCTGATTTAGCTCAGCCAAAACCCATGTTGCGTTTATTGCAAGGCGATGTAGGCGCGGGTAAAACCGTGGTGGCGGCATTGGCCTTGTTGCAGGCGGTGAGTCAAGGTTATCAGGCGGCTTTTATGGCGCCCAGTGAACTATTGGCCGTACAACATGCCGGGCAATTACAGGCGTGGTTTCCTTGTTTTAATAAAAAAATTGCATTATTAACCGGGCGATTAACACCGGCACAACGTCGCAATATGTATGCGGATATTGCAGCTGGGCAGGTGGATATTATTGTGGGAACGCATGCGTTATTTCAAGATGATTTACATTTTGCCAAATTGGCCCTGGTGATTATTGATGAACAACACCGTTTCGGTGTGATGCAACGTTTGCGATTACGTGATAAGGGCGTGAGTCAGCAACAAGTTCCTCATCAACTGATGATGACTGCAACCCCGATCCCGCGGACATTGGCGATGACATTTTATGCGGACTTGGATGTGTCTGTTATTGATGCGTTGCCACCAGGTCGTACGCCGATTATTACCAAAGCCTTGCCGCAAACCAGACGTGATGAGGTGATCCAAGCGTTGCGCCATGCCTGTGATGAACAGCAACAAGTGTATTGGGTGTGTCCGTTAATTGAAGACTCTGAGGTACTACAGGCACAAGCAGCAGAAACAACCTGTGCACAATTAACGCAAGATTTGCCGGAATATAAGATAGGACTGGTGCATGGCCGTTTAAAATCGCTGGAAAAAGAAGCGATTATGCAGCAATTTAAGGCTGGAAATCTACATATTTTGGTGGCAACCACGGTCATTGAAGTCGGCGTAGACGTGCCGAATGCCAGTGTGATGGTCATTGATGATGCGCAGCGCTTAGGGTTAGCTCAATTACATCAGTTACGTGGCAGAGTTGGTCGAGGAACTATTGCAAGTTATTGTTTACTTCTGTATAATCCTCCCTTATCAGAGCAAGCAAAAGCACGCTTGGCAGTATTACGGGAAACCACGGATGGGTTTGTTATCGCGGGGCGCGATTTGGAACTAAGGGGACCGGGAGAGCTGTTAGGCACCAAACAGACCGGCGACCAACGCTTCAAGGTAGCCGACTTTCACAGGGACTCTTCTCTATTGCCTCTTGTGCAAAAAGTCGCTCAGTCGATGTCTTTGCATATGCCTCACTTGATAGAGCAATTAATCCAACGATGGTTGCCACATCAGGTTCAATTTAAAGAAGTATAAGCAAAATCATCTGCTGAACGCCGATTTGTCAAGGTTGGGTTCACGTGGGATTATTTTCTTTTATAACAGGCATTCCCGGAGCAGTCCGCTCTTCAACACACGAAAATCAGTACGATGGCAATGGCAGCGCTGGCAAGGATGACGGCGAAGCGTTGCTTAATCAATATGACGACGATGATCAAGACGAGGCATCGGATCATGTTCAGATCCGACGTTGGGTCAATGAATATTTAACAAAAAAAAACATCGCTTGGGGATTACATAATACCTACACCATTGGATACTACAGTGTTTACAATGCCGCACTTTTGACCACGCTTTTATCCCGATTCAATGATTTTTATATGCCGGATGCTGATCCTGCTGAGCGAGAACAGGGTTTACGAATGGCAACCTATGTGGTGGGCGCTATTTCGCTGGTCAGTGTGGCGTTAGCTCTTTCTGCGAATAAAGCCATGGCAAAACGAAGCTGGCGTCGTTCGCAGGCAGATTTTCAGAACTTGGAGCGGTTGCGAGATGCGGGATTGCTAACGATAGAGCAAATAGAAGCGGCCAAAGCAAAGCGCTGCAGCTTTGACAAAGACAACAGTACTTTTGAAAACATATTAACCGTCGTTAATTGGCCCACGGAACAGTTTATGAAAAAATATCGACTGCCTTTGTCGGTATTTTTGCGAGCGCCCATGATGGTGTATTTTGGTCGAGGGGCAAACTGGTGGCCAGAACACCAAAAAGAGACCATGGTGGGGCTTTTGGTCGCTTCATTGGGGCTTGTGGTGGTTGAAGCCTTTTGTGATTATTTTGCAGACAGTGCCAAGAGCGATGTCAAAAAAGTACATAGTGCCTTGGAAAAAATAGCGCATAATCAGGGCCATGTTTTTGACCCGGCCCTGGCAAAAAAACTGCTGGCTGATCAAGTTTTTTCTTCTTCAATAAAAGAAAATCGTGGTTTTCACGCTATTAAATACTTGAGTATGGGAACGGTGGTTTCTCAAATCATTCGTTTTTATGGTTTGCCTATGTCTATTTTTGGAAATTTAAGCCTACTGGTTCCTGATCTCTTCAATGATGATTGGATCATGCCCTTGGTGTTTGGTTCGATTGGGCTGGGCCTGGGCGTGGGACTCAATGAGTTTAAAAATAAATTTGGTTTGATCAAATCGGGACCCAAAAATACGTTTACAAGCATTGCAGATCGCGTGATAGCCATTAAGACAAGAATAGCGATGGCGAAGCTATTTGTTATTAATAATTTGAGCAGCGATGGGAAATTACTGGAGCAGCTGAATCAGTGCGAAAACGACATAAGTAAGTTGGAGAACTTTGCCAATGTATTTCTGCAGTTTTCTAAACAAGAGTCGTGGGCGGGTCATGCGTTTGCCTTTTTTAAATGGTTTAGTACTGGAACACGTGCTGCGGGACGTTCAGAAACGATTTTGCATTTTTTTTCCAAATACTTTCCAGCTTTTATTATGCCGCTATTTGGCGACAAAGAAATACCGCTGACACTGATTGTTTATTTGAGCATGTTGGTAGTGGGGACGATATTGTTTTTTGCAGAAGAACGCGTGGATATGTGTATTGATGTCTACACGTATGGATATGATACAAAAGAAGCCGTGGCAAGAGAGCAGCAAAAGCCAACGCATGCGCAAGATTTTGTAGGAGAGGGTGTTGTTGACATAGAGTCAGGGCTTGCAACCCAACGGATTCAAAGCGCACATAACACGCAAAACTCTGCTCGTATTAAGGGATTGAATGAAATTTCTACCGACTTGGCCATTATATCGAAACAAATTTTCGACAAAGTAAACGATGGTGAGTATTCATCATCACTACAGTATGCAGCGGGTTCTGCGATTCCATTTGAGAAAATATTTGCGCCGAGTTTTATGCAAAAATTATCAGAGCCCCCGAGAAAAACGAGTGCACGGAAAGGCGATAAAATACCCGAACGAGAGGGATCGGCACGAGCTTCACCTAGGCCGTCTCCCCTACCACCAGAGTCAGAGGAGCATCGAAGGTCTATGGTGCCTGGCTTAGGTGGAGGTCAGCAGAGGGAGTGAATAAAACTTGCTCCAATCCCACCTTATCCATTACAATTCATGTAAGCTTTATGTAAAAAAAGAGACGATCATGCAGTCTATTCAAGTTAAAATTCTAAACGAGCGCGTGGGCAAAGACTGGCTTTTGCCCACTTATTCTACACAAGGCTCTGCCGGTTTGGATTTGCGGGTATGTGTTGACAAACCTTTAACCATTGAGCCAGGACAAACCATATTATTGCCAACAGGATTGTCGATTTATATTGCTGATCCCCATTTGGCCGCGATGATTTTGCCGCGTTCGGGATTGGGGCACAAGCATGGCATGGTGTTGGGAAATTTGGTGGGATTGATTGATTCAGATTATCAAGGGGAATTACAGATCTCTTGTTGGAATCGCAGCACCACGGCGTTTATGGTACAACCAGGTGATCGCATGGCACAATTGGTGTTTGTGCCTATCGTGCAGGTACAATTTGAAGTGGTCAATGAATTTGCGGCGTCCTTCCGCGGCCAAGGTGGCTTTGGTCATACTGGAATAGATTAACGGTTAACGAATAGAAAGGATATATCATGCGCAGGGTTGAGCGACGAACAGCAGAGATAGCAGACGATATTTTCCGTGCTTATGATATTCGCGGGATTGTGGGTGAAACGTTAACAGAAGACGTTTTTTATGATCTCGGTTTGGCCTTGGGTAGTGAACTGCGCCACATGGGTGGCAAACAAATGGTGATTGCACGCGATGGACGTTTGTCGGGCCCCTTATTTAGTGAATCGTTGTGTGCAGGATTATTGGATACCGGTATCGATGTGCTGGACATTGGTGCGGTACCCACACCCGTATTATATTTTGCTGCAAATAACACCGCCGACAAATCAGGTTTGATGATCACGGGCAGTCATAATCCAAGCAATTATAACGGATTGAAAATGGTCATCAAGGGGGAAACCTTGTCCAATGAACGCATTCAAGCCATTAAACAACGCTTGCAAGATGACCATTTATTAACCGGCAAAGGCGAATATAATATTGCCGAAGTCGCCACGCGTTATATTCAAACCATTACCAATCAAACCTTGTTGGACAGGCCCTTATCGGTGGTGGTTGATGCAGGCAATGGGATTGCGGGTGGTATAGGAACGGATTTGTTGGAAGAGTTGGGCTGTCAAGTCGAAGCCTTATATTGCGATGTGGATGGAACATTTCCCAATCATCATCCTGATCCCACCGATCCAAAAAATTTAGAAGATTTAATTGCAAAAGTCATTGAACTAGAAGCCGATATCGGTATTGCTTTTGATGGTGATGGCGACCGATTGGGTGTGGTGACCAATACGGGGAAAATTATTTGGCCGGATAGACAAATGATGTTATTTGCACGAGAGATATTAAAAAAACATCCCAAAGGTTTAATTTTATATGATGTCAAATGTTCTAAACGGTTAGACGATGTTATCCGCGAAGCCGGTGGTGAACCGTTGATGTGGAAAACGGGACATTCATTTATAAAAGCCAAACTGAAAGAAACCAACGCGTTGTTGGGTGGTGAAATGAGTGGCCATATTTTCTTTAATGATAATTGGTTCGGCTTTGATGATGGTTTATACAGTGCGGCGCGTTTATTGTCTTATATCAGTCGTGATCCACAAAAACGCACGGTGGATGAGATTTTTGCAGACTATCCCGATAGTATTAACACGCCAGAGCTAAAAATTTATCTTGATGAAAATAAAAAATTTTCTTTTATGCAAAAATTTATAGAAAAAGCCTCATTTCCACAAGCAACCTTAAATACCATCGATGGTTTGCGCGTTGATTTTCCATATGGTTGGGGTTTGGTGCGACCATCGAATACAACGCCTTGCTTGGTGTTGCGTTTTGAAGCCGATACCACAGCCTATTTAGAAGACATTAAAAACGCTTTTAAAACACAATTATTAGCACTTGACCCATCCTTAGAGGTATCTTTTTAATGCTAGCAGAATGGGCTAACGCGGCGGCGGCCTTAACGCAAACCATTCAAAACAATAGTTTGTTGGTGCTTGAAGGCATTGCTGTGCTGATGGTGATCCACCTGATCAATTGGGCCTTGAATTATCGTTTGGCGATACTGGGAATTTATCCCAGGCATTTATCGGGCTTGCCAGGCATTATTTTTTCGCCTTTTATTCACGGCAGTTTTAACCATTTATTTTTTAATAGTATCCCGCTGTTTTTATTAAGCAGTTTATTATTGGCCAATGGAACGCATTTTTTCTATGAATTAACGTGGCGTTTAACCGTAACCTGCGGCGCCTTGGTTTGGATTTTTGGGCGACGCGGCTTACACATTGGTGCCAGCGGTGTGATTATGGCGTATTTTGGTTATGTATTAATGCAGGCGTATACCAATAAAAGTATTGAAGCCATTTTAGTGGCTGCCTTGGGTTTATATTATTGTGGTGGTTTATTTTCTAGTTTATTACCCAAAGAAGTAAAAACGTCTTGGGAAGGTCATGTGATGGGCTTTGCAGCGGGGATTTTTTGGGCGTTTTATTTTTAGTGTTGTTAATGGTGACTCAGATTTTAGAGGCGCCGTTTATTTGTCCTATTCATCCAAACAAAAACCCCCGCTTTTAC
>Ga0302309_10002218_pt1 | contig 16491 bp, 12 predicted proteins | sample III_Palsa_N1_1_FD_200453 | JGI IMG/M metagenome (GOLD analysis project Ga0302309, IMG submission 200453) | Peat permafrost microbial communities from Stordalen Mire near Abisko, Sweden - III_Palsa_N1_1 | ecosystem: Environmental > Terrestrial > Soil > Palsa > Peat permafrost | place: Sweden... | reverse complement strand
TTTGTAATGGTTATAATTCTAGGTAGTGGCTTTTGTAACTCTACTTTAACTTGTAAACTACTACAAAAACCTTGTAAACTACTACAAAAACCTTGTAAACTACTACAAAAATGTTACTACTTAGGGTTGTAACGATTACAAAAACCTTGTAACGATTACAAAAACCTTGTAAACTACTACAAAATGTTATTACTCAGAGTTGTAACCACTACAAAAATCTTGTAAACTACTACAAAAATGTTACTACTCAGAGTTGTAACCACCAACTAAACTCAACAGAGACTAGATCTCTGTTACCTAATTCCGTGTAGCACAACAACTATCACAAATAAAGCACTCTTGTCTACCAGACAAATAGCAACAAAGATGGTAACCGATGTCATTTCATCTAAGATGGAATGGAGAGACACGAGACAGTGTTAGTGTTGAGTGTATCAGCTGTCAAACTACAACAGTTACAAACTACAACAGTTACAAACTACAACAGTTACAAACTACAACAGTTACAAACTACAACAGTTACAAACTACAACAGTTACAAACTACAACAGTTACAAACTACAACAATTACAAACTACAACAATTACAAACTACAACAGTTACAAATTTACCACTTACTGGTGGATGTGACCTAATTTACTAGCCTAATCTCTTCTTGAGCTTTAAAACAACATAAGTATAGTATACAAGATACTGACCCTATTCATCGACTAAAATGTTACAGGTTAGATGTTGTAATCAAATTACAACATTTATACTAATCGCAGTACACAACACCCACAACCATCCTGCTACCGTTACAACACTAAGTCAGGATAGTTGACAATTAGAATGTTAAGTTTGTGTGCATCATCAGCTGCCACTGAGGATGCAAGCTGAGCTGGAGTAACCAACTGATGAGCTTTAATAACAGCAGCCCAACGTCTGGAGATAAAGAATAACTCGATAAGATCATCACTAGTCAAGTGGAACTTGTCAATGGCAAACTGGTGGACATAAGATAGATTGATGATGATTGTTTGTCGCTGTTCATGAGTAAAGTGGAAGGTGTCGAGTAGCCAGTTGGCACATTCATAGTTCTTATCACTAACTCCATCTTTTAAGAGACGGATAATCTCATTAATGCCAAGTTGCACCTGCATGACCTTCAGCTTGAACTGTGGCAGATAGTTATCACCCAGTTCGAAAAGCTTTGAACACGAGATGTTGTAATGGACAATATCTTCGATAGTTCTGGCTAGCCTAATACCAACCAGAGAGTCACTACTGATTGACCACTGTGTGACAATACAGAAGGTCGCCTGCTTGTTGGTGATACACTCAACGAATCTGCGATACTTAGCAAAGTCACTGATTAAGCTGAACTTGGATAGCTGCTTAATGAATTCGATGTCGAGTTCATGCCAGCCGTTCTTATCCAACAGGAGGACCACAAGCAATGTTAAGTACTCAATATCTTGAACTTCACCTCTGCCAGCACCGATACTCCCGCTGACCACATGCTCCCGCCACCAATCTTTTGATCTCTGTGGGTGACCCCTAGGCCACATAGTTAGGTAGTCCAGGATCTTAGCTGGTATCTCAGTGACAAACTGTTGGTCGATAGGTCCACTGTAGACATCACTAAGGCTGTAACGGTCTTCAAACTTGTTAGCATACCAGTCTTTTGGACGCAAGCAACAAGTCTTAACAAACAGGTCGAAGTTATTGATAACTTCGTCAACAGTACTAAATCTGAATGCAGTGTAGTACAAAGAACTCAGTAGTGACGACATTTTGCAGATTTTACCCGTTTGTATATGTTACCTTTCATTTTAGATTTATTAGCACTTAGATGACCTGTCCAGTTAAATGGAGGAGTGTGTACGTCTAGCAACATAGTAACAAGGTTTGTCATAGGCTGCTAGCTTGAGCATACTGACTCTATTCCCTAGCAGCAGTTTCAACTTAAAGCTTACAATTACGATGTTAACAACTACAAAAAAACATGGTTCTGTGCTAGTAGTTGTAAAAGAACTGGTAGCTGCAAACTCTATAACTGCGAGTCTTCGTGTCTGTCAATACTATAGTTATCAGGAAAGTAATTTTAACTGTGTTTGTCTGTTGAACAGACAAACCAATGTTCATAGTCTGCATATCTGGACAAGTACAGCCATCTTCAATCTTACCACTTTCTGATAAATTTTATTGGATTAAAAGTAGTTAACAACAACCAGCAATCGACCATTATGATAACTTTCGTCGTAACCTGGCCTGCCAAGAGTGGCAAGGAAGAGATTGTCAAAAAGGCTTACGTAAGCAACGATAAGTTTCATGGGGAAGCTATCAAAGGAATGATGTCTAGTGAATATTCTACTAACACCGAAGACTTAACGATCTATGTACCGCTGCAGTACAATCCTGTCATCGGTAATTACATCAACTTCCTACATGGTAAACCTACCGAAATAACTACTGTCAGCAAGTTGAGTGAATGCTTCGTCATGAACATCTATTTTCTTGACCCGAACTACTTTAACTACTTGATGTCACAATTGCTGATCCACTGGACAAGCAATAAGTTATATGGGGTGCTGGACGCAATTACCATTCCAGGCCTGGTGGACGACATTTGTCTACATCTACCCTTCAACCTACTACCTGATGACTACAAGCTGCAACCTAACTTCGTCAAAGACTGGTTCGCGACAACTGGGAACAAGGATGTGCTACAAGATGATGATACAAAGATTGTCTCCGAGGTTACCTACCAGAAAGCAGCCGCCAGTCTTAGCGGTTGGAATAACCCGGAAGATCCCAAAACGTATACCGAGCTCTTGCTGACGATTTGGTGGCCTGCTAATAGTCATCCCACCACCACCACACAAACAACCGGTGCTACTGTTTCTAGTGTTATTTATGCCTTCTATCCCGATTACCACTTGCGTGAGGAAGTACCTATTAGCTATAGAGATAGGATGTACGCTAATTTGCGCACGTTTATCTACGCACCAAGTGTTGTCAGGTATACGGACGGAGTTCGTGATGGTCAAGAAAGACACTGGTTTGAGAATGGCGAGCTGGCTTCGAAGGCTGACTATCAGGATGGTGAACTGACCGGACACTATATCAGCTACCTTGATGATGGCACCCGTTTAGAAGAAGGTGGGTTTGTCAATACTAAGCGGGAAGGAGAGTGGTATGAGTATAACAAATACCTTGAGACGTATAGCTTGACTACTTACAAGGATGGTCAACAAAATGGTGAAAGAAAGGAGTATACTATGAACCGTGTGCTAATTGCATTTGGTCCTAAAATTAATGGGCAGGCCGAAGGTATCTGGCACTTTCGTGACCTACAACACCATACTGTTTCCACCGGTGAAATGTGCTCTGGTCAGAAATGTGGCAGGTGGCCGTTTTACGATGACCGTACTAACAAGCTTCTCTACGCTATCTACTACGACTACGGACGTGTTGAGGCGACCGAGGATGAATATGGTAATGTAACACAAGCCGAAAGTGAGTACTAACTGTAACTCCACCACACCCTTACGAGGTGTATGTACATATCCTAGCCCAGTATTAGACTGATACAACCTGAAGTTGTATCTGATGTCTAGTGACTGTTAATCAACGTCTGATGTTCAGTGACTATTGACAGTTTAAGCACTACAAATTACAGTCTGTAGATTGTTGATTGTTGGCCAATAGTGACGCTGATATTGTTACTGCTAACAACTACTTGGTAGTTGTTGATGGTATTACTAATTGTAACTGTGACCGTAATATATATATATATATCTTGGTTAGTACTAATAATAGTAATAATGACGGTTGTGATACCTTCACCTTGTTACCTTTACAATATAACAACTTCGACAGTATCTATCAGACATAACACTTCAAGTAGTAGTCATTATCCTGGTTAGTTGAGGTTACAATTACTACTATAGTTAAGTAGTCTCTCACTGATATCTATTACACGATCGGTCAACTAGTAGAATCTAGTTAGGTTACTATAACCTAACATATACTATGGATGTTGGAGATGATAACTGTATAACACAGACAACGATCCTGCCAACATAATGTTTTCAAGGTGAACACCTTAATTAGCTTAACCAAAATAGACACTGCTGTAAACTCTTACTAGTAAGAGCTACTGCTGTTGTTATTGACTTTCGGTACATACTACAACTTAGGGTTGTAGTTGAGCTTGTCATAAGCGGCTAGATAATACGACAACACGAAACTAATAATCGTCGTCGTTGTCTTCATCCTCATCATCATACTCTTCTCGTCTATTGTTCAGTACATCAGCTGTCAACTCTCCAAACTTACCTTTGCTGGCCAGGTCGTGTGTGAGATTTTCAAGAGACGAGCGGCGCCGAAGGCTGCAGTCAGTGATCACATCGAGGTACTTGCGGCTGGTCGCCTTACGGTGCTTAATCTTGTCACAGTGACCGAGTGTATAGTTGTGATATAGCTCCTTGAACTCCCTGACATCCTCGAGCGTAAGTTGGCTGATTCGAACCTTGGGTAACTGCTCAAAGTCTAGCTTGTTACCTGCTAGTCTATCAACATAATACAGTCTGGCTTCAGCTTCAGCTGAGGATGCATCCTCAGCTGAAGCTGAAGCTACAAATGTAGTTCGATCTCGCCTGCTAATTTTGTTAGGCCTACTAACTTTGTTAGACCTAACAAGCTTGTTAAGTTTATGGTAGTAATACATAAGTGTCTCATCCTCCCACTCTTGTGAGGCTATCAAGATAGCCTGCGCTAGAGATTTAGGTTCCTCAAACTCTAAGCAATACTCTTTGACCTCAAGTTCGTTGAGGTAACGACGTATCACGTACAAAAAGATATCTTCAAAGGCAAGCTTGTCAAGCAGACTCTCACCAGCCTCAATGTTGAAACTTCGCTCATGTACGAAGACGTGACTGTTGTTAAGAGTCTCGAGTGAGGTTGGAAACTCGCTCTGGTAGCGATTAAGGACAACTCTGTAGTCGAGAGAGGTATAGTAGCTCTTCTTAGACAGATCCTCATTCTTGAACAGTCTAGTAACCAGCTTCAGACCATTTGCTGATAGCTTCTTAGACAGATCGAAGTTGTTGTTATAATAACAGTAAGTAAGTAGGCTACGGAAGGGTACAAAATAGCAAATTCTGGTATACTTAAAGTCTGTTCCACTTCTATATTCAACGTAGTGCTTACCAATGTCAATGTCGAACTGGTGGATCAGGTCCTTAACCAAGCTCAGCTTGAAAGTACGCTTGAAAACAATTTCAACCTTTTGAGAGCGTTTCACTGTGTGAAAATCTCTAGCATATTTGGCGGAGTTAGCATCATTAGTGTCAATAGTCTCCTTGATATCGTCAAGCAGAGTAGTGTAATTGTTGTTGATAACACAAGTTATCATGGTTTTGCAGACAAAACTATCTTGTCTATTTTCACTTTAATCCAACATCTGTGAGATGTTCGGTTGTTGGACTTGTAGTAATTTGTTCGTTGCCTCAAGTGTAAGCGAAATAATAGAGAAGGTAGATTGACCTGTTGATGTTATGATAACAGTGCTATCACCATCCTAATATTGCACTACCACAGGTAGTGTCAAAAGTGGTAAATAACAATTGGTAGAAAACCACAATGCAAGCTGCTGTTATCCTAACCCTTGTTCTGATCGGACAGTAATGACTACCTTCTATAAAGGTAGTCATTACTGTCAGTACTGTCTGTCTTTTAAGGGTGTTTGCTAGCTATGATCTGAAAATTTACAACAGTCTAAATATGGCTCAGATGTAAAAAACCTCTCTATAGAAGATATGTCAAGTTCTAAAGAAGTACTCATGGAGAAGAAGAATCAACTCTGTAAGCTACTCCTCAATTGCGCGGACTTAGGTCGAAATGACAGAGCTGTCAGAGTGTTGTTAGACGGTTTAAAAGATGATGATGACAGAGATGTTATTATGAACGAGCTTAGTAATGATGACCGTAAACTGGTTCGCGCTATCTACTACAATGCAGTAATGTGTCAGTGGGTTATTGAGTAGTCATTACTGTCAGTACTGTCTGCCTTTCAAGAGTATCTACTAAGTAGATAGTATTCCTAAAACATTAAACACAACCTGTCACTAAGACAGAGGTGGTGCAATTGTAACCTTGACTACTATTCTGGGACAAGCTCAGAGCTAACATGGTGGAAGTAGGGGGCTGAAAGGCAGTACCGAGCGAAATATTACCTGAAGACTGAATAGAAGGAAGGCTGGCAGTAGATAAAGTTCCTGAGCTACTTTTGTAGACACTAGCTGACGTAGATTGTATAATCGAGCAGTAAGTATTGTTAAGGGTACTGTTGGCAGAAAGTAAAGTTGGAAAACAAAGTTAATGACGGTACCCATGTTATGTGTAGTCCAACAGGGTAGAAAAATAACCTTTGTCGTCAGTACACATCTGTGTCGAAGGAGGTCACTCAGCGCCGAGTAGATTTTTTTTGCAACTTGGAAGAAAAAGTTGGGTGATGACCTTCCCAAAATTTTCAGCGGAGATCAACCACCGAAAAAAATATATAAGAGACTAAAAGATATATTGGGAGATCACAGACACGAACAAGTAATGATTAAAGTTTTGTGTATAGAGGTCAAGTAGCACAACTACACTATGTAGTTAAGCAAAAAGATTTACTATGAAAATGCTATATAATCATAGAACTGGTTGCAGTAAACATTCTCTACTATTATAACGTAGCTCGTTAGTTATAAATTGTTCTTGTTAAGATTATAGATTATCTTCCTATTATCTTCCTATTATCTGACTATCCTCTCCTACAGTAATATGTTTGATGATTTAGTAGTTTGGTAATCTATAACCGTAATCTGTTAATTGGTTAGTATCTCTTATAGGAATTCTAATAACTCTCCAAGAGTTACTATTTTAAGGACAGTTGTGACTTCAACCCAAGTCCTAATATTAGAGTTGTGGTAATTTGCTTTTGAAGTGTATATATGTACCTCTGGAGGCTCTACCTTTAATATGCGAACTAGTTCGCATATACAAGAAGGTACACGAAGTGCACGGTACCTTTTGGGCATTTATCGCAAATCCTCAGGTACAGCATCTGACATGGCAACTATCAAACATGGCTCTGACATGGCAACTATCAAACATGGCTCTGACATGGCAACTATCAAACATGGCAACTAGTTGCCATGTCGGGTGATATATTGAGGACCTAGTTGACGTCTAAAAAGGTACTAAAACTTTGTTTTGTCTTAGGTCTAATGTCTGAAATTTTGTCTGGAACCAACTAAAAATATAGTAGAAAAAGCTGAATTCAAAGGTAATAGAAAAGATGGTCTATTAACTGAGCTAGCTTGGTCATCTAACGGTTAGAGGCACTCCAAAAGAAGCTGTGGTTACAGGCTTTATTACCAGTAGAGGACCAAATTCTTAATGGCAAGCGTTATTACGCTTATCTGCTCTACCTCATAAAATAGTAGCCAAAAGTCAGCGCTAGCATGAATGAATCAAGAAGGTCAAAAGTTAACCTTGGTACCCCACACGTCCTTGTGTCGAAGAAAGTTACCGGCGCTGAGTAGATTTTTTTTGCAACTTGGAAGAAAAAGTTGGGTGGTGACCTCCCCAAAATTTTCGGCGGAGATCAACGGTTGAAAAATTACATAAGGAAATAAATTGGTGACTGAGTGGTCACAGTAGCGATTAGTTAATGGTCAGAAGTTTGTAACTAGTCAACCAGTAGCACAACTACACTATGTAGTTAAGCAAAAAGATTTACTATGAAAATTTTATTATAACCATAGCTATACACAGTAATACTTGCAATAAGATAGTTATAACCTTATAATCTTATAACTTTAGGGTTTATAGACTATCTACTATAAAAGTTGTTAGAGTATAGGTTATAATCTAGTTAGATTAAAATTTTGTACAGTACTAAGAGAAGAGAAGAGTAGATATTATAGTACAGGTTGTATACTATACCTAGTTATGTCTATAACTCCTAGAGACTATAGAGTATAAGGTTACTAGAGTGTAAGGTTACTAGAGTATAAGGTTACTAGAGTATAAGGTTACTAGAGTATAAGGTTACTAGAGTATAGAGTTACTAGAGTATAGAGTTACTAGAGTATAGAGTTACTAGAGTATAGAGTTACTAGAGTATAGAGTTACTAGAGTATAGAGTTATAATCTAATTAGAACAAGATTTATAAAGAAACAAGGATGAAACACTGATTTAGAGTCTAACAGTTCTCTACCATAAGACTTACAATAACTCTCTGAGAGTTATTAACATGGCTTAATATTATTACGCTATACTGGACAGTGGCTATATAACCTACATTTTCGAAACTGGTTACTAATTGAAGTCGAGCAAATAGTAAAAACTGAACTTGGATATATTATAAAAGATAGTCTTGTTGCCTAATTTTAACTGTTACTTGGATGCTAATAGTCAAACAGGATTACCCTCAAAAGGAGTCCACTATGAAAAGACTTCGTTGCTAGCAGAAGTAAAGATATCGATAACAAAGCATTACTGTGATTACCTAATCCACCTCATAAATAATTACTGAGAGTTACCACCTGCTGTGTAGTTCAAAGGGGTAAGAGATTAAAGTCCTTACCCACTCATACTTGTGTCAGGGGAAAACATTCGACGCCGAGTAGATTTTTTTTGCAACTTGGAAGAAAAAATGGTGTGAAGACCTTCCCGAATTTTTAACAGAAACCAATGGGTTAAAAAATATATAAGAGACTAGAAGTTAAGTTAGATGATCGCAGATATGGATGGGTAATAACCAAACTTTTGTAAGTAAATGTTAGACAGCGCAACTACATTATGTAGTTAAGCAAAGAGAATTATCACGACAAACCTATTGCAATTAAGAACTGTAGTGTGTAAGAGCTTGGTTACTAATAACTTATAACTTATAATTTGTAGTTTTTACCAGATATAGACTCTAATCTATAACTTATAATCTTTACTAGATGTAGCTTGACAAGTTATAAGTTATAGGTTAGAGTCTATAAAGTATAAGTTATAGAGATTGTTAGAGTATAAACTGTACTCTATAGAGTATAGAACAAAAGAACTAACCCTGAAGGTTGTGTGGCCTACAAAACTTGTAGTAGTTCCTGGGGAACTACTATTGTAACTAAAATTATAGTCTTTCTGAGATATAATACTCTTACAAACATTATATTATACTATACAGAGTAGTATAATACCTACTGAAAACCTTCTCTCTCTCTGTGACAGTTATTGCTGTAATTAGATTGTTCGCATTATTTCCAGCTCTTAAAAGTTGCCTATACAAGTAATTGTAGATTAACAAGTCAAAGCCAGAGATGGTCTACCGTTTCGATAGACCTCAACCACGGTCTACTTCTAGGACACGAGAACACCAGATAAATATACTTGGATACATCAGTGTTACCATAAAGCTTAGCTACTCGTGAACTTATCGACTGGGGTCTATCGTTAGTTGTGCGTAAGCTTAGGTTATACTGTGCATCACGAGCCGAGAATGACTCATCGAGACCATAGACTGTGTGGTTGTTGTCTCTACTGACTACGATAACGCCTGCCTGCTTAAGATTTTCAAGTACCGACTCTGGGATATCATCGAAGTTCGGATAATAGAGAGATTCCAGGTAGACATTAGTTACTATCCTCTCTTTAAATAGAGTCTTTAGTATATGTTGGATGTAACTGGAAACCATGCACAACTTACCAGAGTTCTGCATGGTTTGAGATTAACCCCTACACCACTACTACTAGTGCTGTTGCACTCAACGTAAGTTTATATCTCTTCAGGAGCTATAATAGCTGAATACTAAATGAAATTTCTACTAGATACTGATAGATCTATATCATAGACAAATCACGACAATGGGTGTTGATTACTTCAACTGCGATGTTTGTAGTCGGATCCTGTGCGATGATGGTGATTATGAGACGTTCCAGATACGAGTTGTAGGCTACCTTAAGACCTGTTGCAACTGTGGTGAGGACTTGCGTAGTAAACTGCTGCTAGTCGAGCCCTGGACAGACCAGTTTCTAGCTATTAGCTCAACAGGCCAACGTTTAGTCTGCAAGTCACCCAAAGCAGCCAGAACACAGTTGACTAAAGATCCAGCTACTAAGTTTGGTCTCTACAGGTCTAGCTATGGTTTGAGTGTCAATGAGGTCTCAGCCTGGACTGGTACTAATGTTAATGGTGATGACTTGCTCATCACTACTCTAGATAAGATAACCAATTTACAATTCGAAGAACGAAGAGGGCCAGTTGGATGGGGTCATGAATATCATCTTGTTGGCTGGTACAAGTACTACCTTAAAAATGTTCCTTCCTGGTTCTATGGCAACGGCAAAAATGGTACTTTTGAGCTGTCTGACAAAGCTATTGATTTAGAATACCTTAGGCGCTATGCGGAGAAACACGGTCTTACTGACAGACCTGTAATGATCACTCATCATAACTCTCAGCTGATGACACTTTTCTGTGATCCTGATAGTATTGATGCAGTCTGGTTTGACAGTCTTGAAGAGGCCAAGGTCGGCCGCTGGTCATCACAGTATGTGGTTAGAAATAGTGATCTACTATGGAAGCCTACTCAAGCCTTCATCGATGAGAGGATACATGATATCAAGACTGTGATCGCTGACAAGCAAAAACAGCTTGATCAACTGTCATCAATCTATCTAGCGGGACTAGATGATGAAGTTGAGGATGACTCGTGTGAGAGTGTAGATGAGGAATAACTTCCCTGTAACAGATACCTTCTGAGAAGGTACTATAATCCAACAACAACGACAACGGTAGTAACACCAGTAATAGGTTAAGGAACTCATACAGTAAGAGTAGCTTCACCATCACCATTGAGGAGCTGGCAGAAGTTATGTAGTTATAGTAGTATTATAACAAGTACTGCTTAGGTAAGTACTTTATAGCTTATAATTAGTTTATGTTTTGAGTACTCTATTACCACCACACAAATATGTAAACTCATAGATAATGTTAAAATTTGGTCTTTCCCTCCAGAACTATTCCCAGAAGTTGTGTTTTTTACTATCGTTGTAACCTAAGTCACACCTAGTAGGCTTCTCAAAGACGCTTAGTTTCTTAATAAACTATATTTTTCTAGACTTAACCATAGAATAACCTATACTAGACTACTTCTCTTTCTCTTTATATGTTTTTGGTCAGAGAAGGTCTCCCAAAAACATTCTAGTTGTGACCTAGGTCACAACTGAAGGCAGCTAGTAAAACCCTATTTCGAGAACTAGCGGTTATCCACCAGATAACATTTTGATACTTATAAAAGGTATATCACAACTGTACCGCAATTAAGCTAAGCGTAAAATTAGTGCTAATCATACACCAGCTGCGTTGTATATAAACAATAGTTACTTTTATACCTAACAAACACGCTCCATTACAGGTTAACAATTGTACTAAGTTAAACCTCTATATTACTAACTACAGACTATGTAGTAAGTAGTAGTTGTAGATACTAAGTACCTACAGATAACCCATTCTATGACATACTTAAAGTATAGGAAATTTAAATCTCTCTCTATGCACACAATTGTGTCGTGACTCTAATAAGTAATAAAAATTGGTCACCGGCCTAAGAGTATTTCTCGAAATAGGGTTTTAGTAGCTGCCTTCAGTTGTGACCTAGGTCACAACTAGAATATTTTTGGGAGACCTTCTCTGACCAAAAACATATAAAGAGAAAGAGAAGTAGTCTAGTATAAGTCATTCTATGATTAAGTCTAGAAAAATATAGTTTATTAAGAAACTAAGCGTCTTTGAGAAGCCTACTAGGTGTGACTTAGGTTACAACGATAGTAAAAAGTATACTCCCAGAATTAGCTCTCACTCAGTAAGTAGTTTTTATTACTTACCAAAATTACAACACAGCTGTGTACGTGGAAAGATAGTTAAAAATCTATATTTGATATAGATTACAAAACTTGTCTGGTTGTAGTTATCTAGTAGTTATACGATCTAACTACTGCACAAATACTATTAATAACATAAAGTTTATAGATCAACCTACATAGTAGTAACAGCAAGAAGTTATTTTACTTAGTAGATAACAAATATTGCTCAGGTAAGCATTCTATAACTTATAATTAGCTTATGTTTTAGGTGCTCTATTATCGCCACACAAATTCTTTAGCTCATAGTTAGTGTTAAGGTTTAGTTCCCTCCTTTAAGGCTACAGGCTACTCTGGAAGTATAGTTCTTTTACTATCTTGTAACTTAGACCACACCTAGAAGGCTTCTCAGAGAACATTCGTTTGTCAAGAAACTATATTTTTCTAGACTTAATCATAGAATAACCTATACTAGACTACTTCTCTTTCTCTATATATGTTTTTCCAGACTGCGACTTTGTCGCAGTCGGATGAAGTTTGTCTCCCAAAAACATAGCAACAACTACTAAAAACCCTATTTCGAGAATTAGGACTTATCCACCAGGTAAAATTTTAATACTTATTAGAATTATGGCGCAACTGTGTACGTAGAAGAATAATTGAAATCTATACTGAGTATAGACCACAAAATTGCACGGTTGTAGTTATTCAATAGTTATACCATCTGGTCACTACACAAATACTACTAGTAGCATAAAGTTTTATAACTTAACTCATGTTGTTACAGTAGTTGTTACAGTAGTTGTTACAGTAGTTGTTACAGTAGTTGTTACAGTAGTTGTTACTTCAGAATGAAGTAGCTAACACTAACATGTTCATAGCGATTATCGTATACCTGGGTATCAGCAGTTTTCGCAAGAAAATTTTTCTCGCACAAAAAGACGACAGTCATGCTTTATAGAGGTTACGTCATTCACAACTACGACATTAACGAAGAGTATAAATTTTTAGTTGGCAATTACTACCTGATTGGTAACGATATGTATTGGGTGGCATTCGATAACGTCAGTCCGTCTACTCGACTGCAGCAGCTAGTGGCCGCTTCTGCGGCCACTAGCTGCTGCAGCAGCCAACGCCTGTCACCCCAGGCTTGACGGTGCGCGCGCCTTTAACATTGCAGAACGTGCTGGTGCCAGACACCTACCTGGGGCAGGAACATATCTTCTTCTACGATCTCTGCGAAAAGCTGTTGTACCAATATATCCCCAACATCGATGGTGTTATGGTCTTCAGACCAGCCACTCACAGCCCTTGTCTAACAGCCACCATCTACGACACAAAACGCTTCCACTATGTCGTGAATGGTGTTATCAAGGCCGACAGTCAACCTATGCAGACCGGATCCATCGATCAACTTTATCGTTATAACCCTAACAACACCATCTTCCAACTACCACTACTTACCAATTTCGGCAACATAGCTATCCAGTTCTCTGTTACAGATATTAATGTGACCAATATAGACCCGGCAGCTACTATTCTACCGATCCCTTTGAACCAAAGAGTTTTTGAACTGGTTTACACTTACGTCAATGTTGATACCCGAATCACAGTCAAAACTATCTTTGTCCCTATCTTCAACACTGCCATCCAAGATGCACCCTACCTAGAGGTAGGTGAAAGTTTGACCTTCTCCTTCTTCAGACCAGCTAGGGTGGCAGCTGTCACTGGCACCAATATTTGGACCTATCTTGACTCTACTAATGGTGTTGGTGATATCAACAGAGGTGTGGGTTTCAATCCACCCCGTTGGACCTCCAACATCGGAGCAGCACAGGTAAGAGTCACGTTCACATTTGACTTTACTCTAACTCAAGCTATTCGTGCCCATGCAGAGCCATGGTCTTACAGGATCGGTACTAAGGTTAATTCACAAGCAAATTACACCAGCACGGCTGGCCTGGACAATGTCCCTGTTACTACGTACCCTTACAATGGAACTGTTACTCTAGTAGCTACTCCTGTGATTGGGGCTGGTCAGTACTTGGAGTTCGGTGACTTCTTCCGAGTTGGTCGCGCTAATGCCCTCGGTAGAGACTACAGCGGAACTGCCACTATTACTATTTTTAGAATTGCCTAATTATGTGCCTAATTATGTATTTAGCTAAGAGTGGTTACAAAGTAGAGATCTGTAAGAAGAGGAAGGTCACTTCATGGTGAAGTAGTACCCCGCATGTGTTGTAAGTACACTGATGCATTACAAGACTCATTATGTGATATGTACATATTATAAATCTTACGTGCAAAACTCTACTTCATACCTATTAGAGATAGTGATGTTGGAATAACTACTAAGTAGTTATTATAACTAAGCTCTACTCTACTTCGAGCCCAAAAGTTAAAATTGGACCATATAACTATCTTGTCTCTCCCTCTTTAATGAGTTAATAAGTTGTAAATCTATAACAAGTTAGCTTAATTACTTCATCATGAAGTAATTATCTTTCTACCGCTACTGTTTCTTCTCGGTATTAACAGTAAAAAGATTCACAAGGAGTGTAGAGATGAGACAGTCTTTTATCACACTGTAGACAAAGGATACACAGATAACAGAATCTGCTCTTACTTTGACAAGGTGTGTGTTATGAATCTCCATAACAGAATACACTTTCCTAGTAGGTACTCTGTCTCTTGTCGGGTAGCAAAGCGTTTAGCTTGATCTTCCAAACTACATTGTTACAAACTTTGGTTTATCCAGTAAACCACACAAGTTGCTGGCTATTATGCTGTTATAATGAGACTAAGTACTAATCTAACAGAGTTACAGTTTTGTCTTACTTTGTTACAATAGAGTATACTTAAATTGTATACGATAGAGGTGTAAAGTAGTTGCTATCATAAGTTTGTTATACACCACATTCTTTATCGTCGTATCTTCAGATATCGATATAGGTGTACAACTATACTTATACCATTATACTCTGTTGTTATAATAATTTAACGAGAAACATAATTACTGCTATCTAAGATAGCAGTCGCGACTGAGATGAGTGAATAATGATAATCATCAAGAGCATCATTGAGATAGAACACCTTCTAAACTTTGAATGCATTTCTCAACAACGTCCAAGTAAGGACTGAGTACAATGCAATCTAAGTCAAGACAACGATCACTGACTCCACTGAGTTCGCAAAGCCTATATACAATGTAGGCTTTGAGTACGTCCGTTTTATAGTTATGATTTACAGTGTTAGTGAGATACGCCTGTTTCTTTTGTCGCTTCTCAGCAATTTCGGTATTATTTGGATACTTGAATGGATACATCTCATCAACATATCCTTGAATACCTGCCATGAGGTCAGTGTTAAAGTACTGCTTAAAAGCGTCTTTGATTTCGCTCAACGGAACCTCATTGAGAATGGGCATCATTCTAGTCTCGATGACCTCCCTAATCATTGCTGGATTATCCTTATACTTCTCCAAGCATAGAGATCTAGGCCTGTAACTTTGTTGCCTCTTAATGAGATTATTTTCATAGGTGTTATCACCAATTCGACTGTGTCCAGTGGAGAGTAACACACCTGCTTGATTGCTTGCTGCCATACGGAGATTTATCATAGAAATGACATTAATAAACAGTTTTACTTCGTAATCTTTCAGCTGTGAGAATTATCATAATATACGTAGTATGATAGTTAGATTGTCATCGAGTGTTACCGAACATGATTAGATAGCAATTTTTTTGCTACTGAATGTTATTAGCTATCACCGACCCAAATATCATCAAATATGAACAGCTATTAAATATGTCCACTATATAAACTGCTAATGTGAAGTTTGGGAACTTTCTTGTTGTTCGGTAGATATATCATTTGCTATTTAATACTTATCATTACAGTCAGAATAAGAAAACAGGTCTTTGGCAGATTACCCTCGATGGCAAAGTTATCAAAAGCTGTAACTATGTTGATGACTACAGACAGGGTGAGTGGTACACCACCGAATTAGGTACGACAATAGTCACGGTCTTCAACAAGTATGATGTTGTGAGCTCAAGAACTATCTTCAACTCAGATGAGTAGTCATCAATGACTCATATGAATGACCAACTTTGGTATGAGATGTTGTCAACAATGACAACAATGATGTTATTGTCATCTACACGTTGTGATGACTGCTGTGCACTATCTAATTGCTAGACAACAGCATAGTTGTAATTATAGTCTATAAAATAGCAACAACTTAGTTGTTGCTTTTAACATTGTGTTGACTAGATATTATCGCAATTAACTACTACTACTACTACTTGTATCATGTAGATTTTATATTATTTTTGACATAATAGATGTTACTTAACAATATGTCTATCATATAGTTACCTGTTACAGTGGTCTAACTGTAGTCAAATACACACCATATTACATATTGTTGTATAAATAACATTCTATTACTTGGATGATAGTAATTAATCTCACAACTTCTTAGAAGTTGTTATCACAACAAGAGATATACATGATGTAATAGCAAAAGTACTAACTGTGCTTTATGTGTGCGTTAATACCGAACTTGTGTTCCTACTTATCCCCCCCCCCCCCATAGA
>Ga0302309_10002217_pt1 | contig 16491 bp, 12 predicted proteins | sample III_Palsa_N1_1_FD_200453 | JGI IMG/M metagenome (GOLD analysis project Ga0302309, IMG submission 200453) | Peat permafrost microbial communities from Stordalen Mire near Abisko, Sweden - III_Palsa_N1_1 | ecosystem: Environmental > Terrestrial > Soil > Palsa > Peat permafrost | place: Sweden... | reverse complement strand
CAAACAAGCAAGGTTAATACTTTTTTCCTCGCTCGGTATAACTTATAAATTGCTTCGTTCCTTATAATGACGATGTAAATGAAACGCTAAATACCTCCTTTCCCCACAACGTCTTAAAAAAACACCCCCGTAACATCCACATCCCCTCAACGTCTTATGTTAAAAAATGTGAAATAATTTGCAAATACGAAATCTATCGTACATATTTGTACGAAGATATTCGTAGATAGAAAAACATGGAAGTTAAACCAACAGAAAGCGAGCTGGAAATATTGCAGATAATATGGGAAAAAGGCCAGTGTACCGTGCGCGATGTGCATGAAGAACTGGCTGCAACCAAGGATGCCGGCTACACCACCACCCTAAAGCTGATGCAGATAATGCACGATAAAGGGCTGGTAGAGCGCGATACATCAGCCAAAACACACTTGTACAAAGCCCTCATCACCCGCGAGCAGGCGCAAAATACGGCGATAGATAAAATTATATCCACCGTGTTTATGGGTTCGCAATCGCAACTGATAATGCAGGTGCTGAGCAACAACACATCATCCAAAGAAGAATTGGATATGATAAAAAATTACCTCGATAACTTAGAAAAAAACAACTAATCGTTATGACAACTAGCATCTTGATCAACGCCCTGGGCCAGGCTTTATTCGAATCGTGCGGACAAGCCTTAATCATTTATATTGCGCTGCAATTGTTTTTTCAACTGTTTCCGGGCATCGGCGCCAAATACCGGTATGATATTAATTACCTGGGCCTAACCATCATCTGCTGCTGGTTTTTGGCCAACCTGGCAAAAATTTACCTGCACAATGCTTCCCTGCCGCACTACAGCGCCCTGCTTTACAACGGCAATGTGTTAATGGAGCATGGCGGCCGGCAAGTGCCAACCCTGCTGCAGCGCGCCGAAGCATTCATAGGCACCTATGCCAAATACATCACCGGCCTGTATCTCATTGGCTTAATGCTGCATGCCTTCAGGCTGCTGGGCGGTTTGGTACATATCCATCACATCCGCAAGCAAAAAAACCTGGTTCAGGATGGTTTATGGTCGCAAAAAGTAATACTACTGGTTAAAAAGCTGGGCGTCGTCAAAAAAGTATCGCTCTATTTTTCCGAACATATCCAAATACCCCTAACTATAGGTCATTTAAAACCCATCATCATATTCCCGCTGGCACTCATCAATAACCTGGATAACGACCAGGTGGAGGCCATCCTGCTGCACGAACTGGCACATATTAAGCGCCATGATTACCTGCTGAACATTTTGCAGTGCATTATGGAAACCATCCTTTGCTTTAACCCATTTGTGTGGCTCATATCAAAAACCATCCGTACCGAACGCGAGTACTGCTGCGATGATATAGTGGTTGATGAGGATTGCAACAACTTTAGCTATGCAAAGGCGCTGTTCATCATCGCGCAGCAAAACAGCCAGGCTTACCCGCTGGCCATGGCCTCAACAGGCAGCAAAAAATACCCTTTATTAAACAGAATTAAAAGATTAAACACCATGAAAACTAAGGATTCATTACCCAAATTTCACCTGCTTATACTAATTGCGGTTGCAACTATAGGCGTTTTACTGGCCTGGGGCATACCGCAATATAGCAGCGCCAAAGCAAGGCATCATAATAAATTGACTGTAAAGGTATCTCCAACAGTAAACAAACCGATTATAAACGCGCCATTGCCTGCTAAAATTACCATTGTAGCCGTGGCGCCCAAAAAGAAAACCAATATTGCATATACCGATACCGCTACCAATGGGGTGCTGAAAGATACATCGGCCAACGCGGTAAAAAGCAAGTTTAAAATTGTGGTGGACGATGGTAAAGGCAATCAGCGCGAATATAACTCCATAGGCGATTTGCCCGACTCCACCCGCGACGAATTTTTGAAAGAGAACCCTTCATTTGGCGCGTACAGGTTTAAATTTAAGGATAGCATGCGTTTTGCCGACATGGAAAGGTTTAAAATGAACCCGGAATGGAAGAAACAAATGGCCGAAATGAGATTTCAGGGCGATGAAATGCGCAAAAAGTTTAATAGCCCTGAATGGAAAAAGCAGATGGCTGATATGCGCAAGCAGGGCGAAGAAATGCGCAAAAAGTATAACAGCCCCGAATGGAAAAAGCAGATGGATGATATGCGCAAGCAGGGCGATGAAATGCGCAAAAAGTATAATAGCCCCGAATGGAAAAAGCAGATGGATGATATGCGCAAGCAGGGCGATGAAATGCGCAAAAAGTATAATAGCCCCGAATGGAAAAAGCAAATGGACGATATACGCAAACAAAGTGATGAAATACGCAAAAAGTTTGATAACCCCGAGTTCAGGAAGCAGCAGGAAGATATGAAGCGGCAAATTATAGATGAAGCCAACAGCCCCGAATTAAGAAAAATGCAGGCCGAAATAAAGGACCATATACTTGACGAGGTGAATAGCCCGGAATACAAAAAATTTCACCAGGATATGATCGACCAGATCCACATGCAGTATAAAAGCCCTGATTGGGAAAAAATGCAGGCTGAAATTGAAAAGGATAACAAAAAGATAATGGAACAGATCAACAGCCCCGATTGGCAGAAACATGTAGATGATATGCAAAAGGCCCTGCAGGATGATATCCTGAAAAAAACAGAAAAAGAGGTGCAGGATACCATAAAGAATTAAGTGGGCTGAAGCCTTAACAAATGAATTTGTATTTTAGCGTTCTTATTTTACAACGCTATGCTCCAAAGGCTTTCCATTAGTAATTATGCATTGATAGACGATCTCGAGATCAGTTTTGATAAGGGATTGAACATACTTACAGGCGAAACGGGCGCGGGTAAATCCATTATACTCGGCGCCCTTTCGCTTATTTTAGGGCAGCGCGCCGAGAGCCGTTACTTTTTTAACCAGCAAAAAAAATGTGTTATAGAGGGCTCGTTCAAAATTGAGGGATTCCATCTGAAGTCGTTTTTTGAGGATAACGATCTGGATTACGACGCCGAAACCGTACTGAGGCGCGAAATATCCGCCGATGGCAAATCGCGCGCTTTTGTTAACGATACACCGGTTAACCTTACCGCTTTAAAAGCATTAGGCGAAAAGCTCATCGATATTCACTCCCAGCATGCCACTTTAGAAATTAACGATCCTGAATTTCAGTTGCTGGTAGTTGATTCCGTGGCCAAACATGATGTGTTGCTGGCAGGTTATCGTACAAAATTTAAGTCATACAAAAAATCTATAGCCAAATTACAACAGTTGATTGCCGATAGCGATAAGGCCAAAACCGAGCTGGATTATTTTCAGTTTCAGTTTGATGAACTGGAGAAAGCTGATCTTTTGCCCGATGAACAGGAAGTGCTGGAACAGGAACTGTACGCCTTAAACAATGCCGAAGAGATCAAACGCAATTTATCAGGCGCGCATTACCTTATGAACGAGGGCGAAACATCTGCCATTATCCAATTGCGCGAGGCCGGGCACCAGCTATCATCGCTCGAAAAATTCAACCCGGAAATTACCGAACTCCACCAGCGCCTAAACAGCACCCTGATAGAACTAAAGGATATTGCCGCCGAAATTGAAACGATAGAGCAGCGCACCCAAACCAACGAGGCCCGCGCCAACGACATAAACACCCGTTTAAGTTTGATATATACCCTGCAAAAAAAGCACCGGGTAAATACCAACGCCGAATTATTGCAGTTACAGGACGACCTGAGCGACAAGATACAGCAAGCCATTTTTGGCGATGAAGCCATAGCAAAGCTGCAAAAGCAATTGGCCGCTGATAAAAAAGAACTGGAAAACATAGCAAGTGAGTTGTCTGCCAACAGATCGAAGATCATACCGCTGATACAAGATGTTATTCTAAGCACTTTAGCCGAAATGGGCATGGCCAACTCAGGCCTAAAAATAGCTATTACCATTGCCGATGAGCTTACCAAAAACGGTGTGGATAACATCAAATTCCTGTTCTCCGCCAACAAAGGCCATATATTGGCCGAAATGAGCAAGGTAGCGTCGGGCGGCGAGCTTTCCAGGCTGATGCTGAGCATTAAATCGCTCGTGGCGCAAAATACCGCCCTGCCCACTATTATTTTTGATGAGATAGATACAGGAGTAAGCGGCGAGGTGGCCAATAAAGTGGGGCAGATAATGGAAAAACTGGCGCAAAATTTACAGGTGATCACCATAACTCACCTGCCGCAAATAGCCAGCAAGGGCCAAAGCCACTACTTTGTGTATAAAGATGACGAAGGCGCTACCACCTATACCCGCATCAAACAATTGGGCAAACAAGAACGTGTGCTCGAAATAGCCAAAATGCTAAGCGGCGATAAACCCGGCGAAAGCGCACTGCAGAATGCCAGGGATATGCTGGGATAATTTACGATTTACGAATTACGATTATCAAGCGCTTTCAAGTTCAATCTAAAATCGTAACTCGTAAATCTAAAATCGTAAATAATATATAACTTTACCCACTTTACAAACAAAACCAAAACATGGCTTATAATTTATTAAAAGGCAAAAAAGGAATCATTTTCGGCGCGCTGGATGAAAACTCCATCGCCTGGAAAACGGCCCAGCATTGTTATGCCGAGGGTGCCGAGATCATATTAACCAATGCCCCTATCGCGCTGCGCATGGGTACCATCAACAAACTGGCCGAAGAAATTAACGCCCCGGTTATCCCCGCCGATGTTACCAGCGCCGATGACATTGCCAACCTTTTTATAAAAGCCAAGGAGCACTTCGGCGGCGGTGTGGATTTTATACTGCACTCCATAGGTATGAGCATTAACGTACGCAAAAACATCCCCTACCCCGAAAACAATTACGATTTTACCCATAAGGGCCTTGATATATCAGCCATCAGCCTGCACCGCGTGCTGGCCATAGCCATGAAACAGGATGCCATTAACGAATGGGGATCTGTTGTGGCCTTAACTTATATAGCAGGCCAGCGCGTATTCCCAAGCTATAACGATATGGCCGACGGCAAAGCCATGCTGGAAAGCATTGCCCGTAACTTCGGTTATTTTTATGGTGTGGAAAAGAAGGTACGTATCAATACGGTATCACAATCGCCAACCCGCACTACGGCAGGTTCGGGCGTTAAGGGTTTCGACGGTTTTATCAGCTATGCCGAAAAAATGAGTCCGCTTGGCAATGCTACTGCCGACCAATGCGCCGATTACTGCGTAACCCTGTTTTCCGATCTGACCAAAATGGTAACCATGCAAAATCTTTTCCACGATGGCGGCTTCTCCTTCACCGGTGTATCGCAGGCTGTTATTGAACAGATGGAAAAGGAGTAGATTAGAGGTTAGCGATTAGAGATTAGCAACTCCGAATAAAATAAAAAGCCCCGACAAAATCGGGGCTTTTTATTTTATGTATGCTGAAGCTACTAATCTCTAATCTCCAGCCTCTAATCTCTAACAAACTACTGCGAATCAACCAGTACAATCTTCGCTGTTAAAGCCTGCGGTGCGGCGGTAAGTGCCTGAGCACCATTGGCCGATTGGGCATATAACTCAATACCACCGGCAGTATATGTATAAGTGAATGATACATTATTGTATACTTCCGGGATCTGCTCGTAAGAGGTACCGTTATCAAATGTAAAATAAATCAGCACGCCATCCTGGGCATTAATACCGTTGGTGATCTGTGGTGTTTTAATAAAGGTGGTGTAATTTTTACCGGTGTCGGTGGTTGTCCAATCGGTTGGGGTCAAATCGGCCAGTAAAGTTTGGTTGGGCTGAACAGCGTTATACTGTTTGGTGCATGATGATGCTAATAAGCCCCCGCTAATCAATAATAAGAATAAGAATTTTTTCATAAGTAATAGTGTTGCTTTATGCTAAGACCAAAATTCGGCAAAAAGGTTTAAAATACCCGGTCATATTTTTATCCTTTTTGAATTTTAACATTTTTTAACCTAAAAACAGGCAAAAAAAATGCCCCTGGACTTATCCACGGGCATTTGCTTTTATCAATAGCTTATTATTGCTGTTCTTCTTCTTCGGGCTTTTTGTTTTCCCCCTTGCGGTCGACGATCTTAATTTCGTTGGCTTCCTTATCGAAATCCACTTCCATCGTATCGCCTTCACTAAGCTCGCCTTTCAGTATTTCTTCAGCAATTGGGTCCTCCAGGTATTTCTGGATGGCACGTTTTAAAGGCCGTGCGCCAAACTGCGAATCATATCCTTTCTCGGCAATAAACTCTTTGGCACCAAGGGTAAGCTCAATTTTGTAGCCCAGGCTGTTAACCCTGCCAAACAAATAAGCCAGCTCAATATCGATTATCTTGAATATTTCGTCCTTACCAAGCGAGTTAAACACGATCACATCGTCAATACGGTTCAAAAACTCCGGAGCGAAAGCGCGCCTTAAAGCGTTCTCGATCACTCCTCTCGAATGCGCGTCGGCCTGGTTGGTTTTAGCATTGGTAGTGAAACCTACACCCTGTCCAAAATCCTTCAGCTGGCGTGCGCCGATGTTCGAGGTCATGATGATGATCGTATTCCTGAAATCAACCTTGCGGCCCAGTGAATCTGTCAGCTGGCCTTCATCCAACACCTGTAACAGTATGTTGAATACATCCGGGTGCGCTTTTTCAATTTCATCAAGCAATACAACGGCATAAGGTTTGCGGCGTACCTTTTCGGTTAGCTGCCCGCCTTCTTCGTAACCTACATAACCCGGAGGCGCTCCCACCAATCGTGATACCGCGAATTTTTCCATGTATTCGCTCATATCAATCTGTATCAGGGCATCTTCCGTATCAAACATAAAACGGGCTAGCTCTTTGGCAAGCTCTGTTTTACCAACACCGGTAGGCCCCAGGAATATGAACGAACCGATTGGTTTTTTAGGATCCTTCAAGCCGGCACGGGTACGTTGTATGGCACGGGTCAGTTTTTTGATGGCATCCTGCTGACCGATGATCTTCCCGGCAATAGTATCAGCCATATTCAGCAGCTTCAAACTATCAGCCTGGCCAACCTTCTGAACGGGGATACCGGTCATCATGGCAACCACTTCGGCAACATTATCTTCGGTTACGGTATAACGTTTCGATTTTGTTTCTGCTTCCCAAATCGCCTTAGCCTGGTCAAGTTCTTCCAGCAAATGCTTTTCGGTATCGCGTAGTTTAGCGGCTTCCTCATATTTCTGGCTGCGGACAACCTTATTCTTTTCTATCTTGATCAGCTCTATCTTTTGCTCAATATCCAATATGTTCTGCGGAACATGGATATTGGTTAAATGCACACGCGAGCCTGATTCATCCAGCGCGTCGATTGCCTTATCAGGTAAAAACCTGTCGGTAATGTAACGGGTGGTTAGGCTAACACAGGCGTTTATGGCTTCGGGCGTATAAGTAACACCATGGTGCTCTTCGTATTTTTCCTTTATCCTGTTTAATATCTCAATGGTTTCATCAGGCGTGGCCGGTTCAACCATTACCTTTTGAAAACGACGGTCCAAAGCGCCATCCTTTTCAATATACTGGCGATACTCATCTAAAGTAGTCGCGCCAATGCATTGGATCTCGCCACGGGCCAAAGCCGGTTTAAACATGTTCGAGGCATCAAGCGAGCCCGATGCACCGCCCGCGCCAACTATGGTATGTATCTCATCAATAAACAAGATCACGTCGGGCGATTTTTCCAGTTCGTTCATTACCGCCTTCATGCGTTCTTCAAACTGGCCGCGATATTTGGTACCTGCCACCAATGAAGCCAGATCGAGCGTAACCACGCGTTTGTTAAACAACACGCGCGATACCTTGCGCTGTACTATGCGCAACGCCAAACCTTCGGCAATGGCCGATTTACCAACACCAGGCTCACCTATTAATATAGGGTTGTTCTTTTTACGGCGCGATAATATTTGCGATACGCGTTCAATTTCTTTTTCACGGCCTACTATCGGGTCAAGCCTGCCATCTTCGGCAGCTTTTGTCAGGTCGCGGCCAAAATTGTCAAGCACCGGTGTTTTTGATTTAATGTCCGATACCTTTTTAGGCTGGCTAAACGAGTCGTCTTCCTTAAACTCATCCTCGCCGCCTGTAGGCGAACCGGGCATCTCGTCGGTTACATCGTTTTTGTGCGATTCCACCTCGCCCTTAAATATTTCGTAGTTTACGTTAAACTGCATTAATATTTGCGATGCGATGTTGTCCTCATCACGTAAAATCGATAGCAGCAAATGTTCCGTGCCGATCACATCACTTTTAAAAATTTTAGCTTCAAGGTAAGTTATCTTCAATACTTTTTCTGCTTGTTTAGTTAAGGGGATGCTCCCGATATGTACATTAGTGCCTATGGTTCCTTTTACGGCGTCCTCAACGGCGCGGCGTAATTTGGCGGTATCAACAGTTAGCTCTTTAAGTAATTTAATAGCTACCCCATCTCCATCGCGTATCAATCCGAGTAATAGGTGTTCGGTGCCAATATAATCATGCCCAAGGCGTAAAGCCTCTTCCCTGCTATATTGTATAACATCCTTAACCCGTGGCGAAAATTTAGCTTCCATATATACCTTTCTATGCTTTTTAACGTCCTAATGTATCAATTTGTTTGTACGTTTCGGACTACTTATTTTACACTTATCAACAATATTATTGCCAAATCTGTATTCCTGGCAAAAACAGACATTGCTATGATGCGCAATCTATAAATTTATGTCCATTTCAACTATATTTTTCAAAACAAGCAGCTAAAATGTTCATTTTGCTATTCCACGTTGAAATATAGTAGTTTGATTTTATATTTCCTTAATAGTTTAACAATAATTGGCACATTATTTTTCAACATTCACAATTTACAGGCAAATTCGTCACCAGTATGACATAACGGCACTATATTTTCAAGCTGATAAACTGGCGTTGATTACCTTACTAACGTAAAATCGGCATAAACTGATTTGAAGGATGACTAATTTATATGGATATTTACTTATGAGATTTTTGTTGATTATAATACTGGTCTTATTTTCATTGCAAGGCTATTCGCAATTGCAATTATCGTCGCCAAATGCAAACATGCTCAATTTGCCAATTTCGATAGATTCAAATTTTGTTAATCAACATAAAGTTGAACCCATACTTCAGCCATATAATCCTCATGTTAACGCTTTAGACCAAACTGCCTGGATTATAGATTCTGTTCAGGTTTCCGGAAATTGGTTAAATTACCTCGATCCCAATGATATTGCAAACATTGATATACGTAAGGATTCCAAATATCCGCAGGGAGTAGGTAGTATTACGCTAAAAGATCATAAACTACTTTTCAAAATACTATCGACAGCGCCACTTTCCTTAGGTGCTATAGCTGATACCTATATAACTATCAGCGACAAGCATAAACCGATCCTTTTCCTGCTAAATGATAAATTATTAACCGATACCTCAGGTGTAATAATACCTGATATATGCCTTGAAAAAATAGTTATTGCAAAAGCATCCCAATTGCCTTATTTCAAAACAACTTTACCTGATGCTTTATTAATGATGATAACTACTAAGCTTATATCAACCAAAGTACATCCGCCCGAAATAATGTTACGGGGAGTTGTTTCGGATAAATAGCTTGAACTGATAATATACCGACCATCTTTTTCCTCTCCGAAGAGTCTCTCGATAGGGGACTTTTGCGTGAACTGTACAGGGCTAAGAGCTTGTCTACGTGCGCAGTGTCCTCCAGCTAAAAACCTTTTGGGATAGAAAGTTTACCCCCCTCCCGCCCTTTCAAGCGCGTACCTGGAACAGACGGGGCTTACCCATTAATTAAATATTTTTTTTTCTACATTTTAAATTAAACTTTATTTATCAGCAATCAGCTATATCGTATCCATTCTATCCAAATTCTATTACCTTTCCTTTCAATTATAATTCATCTAAATTTTTATCATCATGCAAACTAAAATTTTCACCAAATTCTCCGCCGAATTTTTCGGCACATTAGTGCTTGTTTTAATGGGCTGCGGCAGTGCCGTAATTGCCGGGGCAAACGGCACAACAGGTGTGGGCCTGCTGGGCATATCATTTGCCTTTGGCTTATCAGTTGTGGCAATGGCCTATGCCATAGGGCATATATCAGGCTGCCATATCAACCCCGCTATTTCTATCGGTATGGTTATAGCCGGCCGCATGAAAGCTAAAGAAGCTGCTATTTATATTGTAGCGCAAATTTTGGGAGCAATTGCAGGCGCGGCTATCCTGTATCTTATCGCATCCGGTAAAGATGGCTATAGTTTGGCAGCCAACGGCCTTGGGCAAAACGGCTATGGCGCTTCCTCGCCGCAGCAGTATAATTTACTGTCGGGCTTTGTTGCCGAAACTATATTTACCTTCATCTTCCTGTTGGTTATTTTTGGCTCTACCTCCACCAAAAATATTCATGGCGGTTTCGCAGGCTTATCCATAGGTTTAAGCCTGGTGCTCATTCATATTGTTGGCATACCCGTTACCGGTGTATCTGTAAACCCTGCCCGCAGCATTGGGCCGGCTTTATTGGTTGGCGGCCCGGCCATTGGCCAGCTTTGGCTGTTTATATCGGCCCCCGTATTCGGCAGTGTATTGAGCGCTGTGGTATGGCGCTATTTGTTAGAAAGAAAATAGCGATTGCTATTCCCTATAGTATCATATCCGCATATATCCGCTATAATTGTCGCCCACAATTACAGCGGATTTTTTATGCCCTAAAAATCGTATCGCCATCTGCCCGCCCATCAAATACCTGTAACGCAGCATAAACAGTTGCAATTCCCAATTCCTTTAGGTAATCCATCAATTTTCATTCATATTTGTGCCGGAACATGGATTTGCGAATCCAATTCACTCCATCACTAATTGAATAATTCTTCATTAATTACACATGGCAGACGAAAAAATAATTTTCTCGATGGCCGGGGTGAGTAAGGTTTACCCCCCGCAAAAAACAGTTTTAAAAAATATTTACCTGTCGTTTTTCTATGGCGCCAAGATCGGCGTTATCGGCTTGAACGGTTCGGGTAAATCATCCCTGTTAAAGATCATCGCCGGTATCGATAAAACCAATATCGGCGAGGTGGTGTTTTCGCCGGGCTATACCGTGGGCTACCTAAGCCAGGAACCGGAGCTCGACCCCAATAAAACCGTAAAGGAAGTGGTGGAAGAAGGTGTGAGCGAAACTACCGCCTTATTAAAGGAATACGAAGATATCAACGAAAAATTTGGCCTGCCCGAGTATTACGAAGATATGGACAAGATGGATAAACTTATGGCGCGCCAGGGCGAACTGCAGGATCAGATAGATGCCGTTAATGCCTGGGAACTGGATGTAAAGCTGGAACGCGCCATGGATGCCCTTCGTTGTCCTGAGCCTGATACCAAGATCTCCGTACTCTCGGGCGGTGAGCGCCGCAGGGTGGCGCTTTGTCGTTTATTATTAAAGGAACCGGATGTTTTGTTGCTGGATGAGCCTACCAATCACCTGGATGCCGAAAGCATCGACTGGCTGGAGCAGCACCTTAAACAATATAAAGGAACCGTTATAGCCGTAACCCACGACCGCTACTTTTTAGATAACGTAGCCGGCTGGATCCTGGAACTCGACCGTGGCGAAGGTATTCCCTGGAAAGGTAATTATTCCTCGTGGCTGGATCAGAAGGCCAAACGCCTGGCCCAGGAAGACAAGACCGAAGGCAAACGCCAGAAGGCTTTGGAGCGCGAACTGGAATGGGTGCGCATGGGGCCGAAGGGCCGCCATACCAAATCAAAGGCGCGTTTATCCAATTACGACAAACTGGCATCCGAAGAAACCAAAGAGCGCGAAGAAAAACTGGAGCTGTTCATTCCGCCCGGCCCGCGTTTGGGCAATGTGGTGATTGAGGCCAACGGCGTAAGCAAATCGTACGGCGATAAATTATTATTCGATAACCTAAGCTTCTCGTTGCCGCCAGCCGGCATAGTAGGGATTATCGGCCCGAATGGCGCGGGGAAAACCACGCTGTTCCGCCTAATCACCGGGCAAGATCAGCCCGATGCCGGTACCTTCCGCGTAGGCGAAACGGTTAAGTTAGGCTATGTAGACCAGATGCATGACGACCTCGACCCCAATAAGTCTGTTTGGGAAAACGTAACCGGCGGCCAGGAAACCATTATGGTAGGCAACCGGCCCATCAACAGCCGGGCTTATGTATCGCGCTTTAACTTTAACGGCGCCGATCAGCAAAAAAAGGTGGGCGTAATATCGGGCGGCGAGCGCAACCGGGTACATTTGTCTATCACGCTAAAAAAAGGATCGAACGTGCTGCTGCTGGATGAACCCACCAATGACATCGACGTAAACACCCTGCGCGCGCTGGAAGAGGCGCTGGAAAACTTTGGCGGCTGCGCCGTGGTCATCAGCCACGACAGGTGGTTTTTAGACAGGATCTGCACCCACATCCTCGCCTTTGAAGGCAACAGCCAGGTTTACTTTTTTGAAGGAAACTATTCCGATTACGAAGAGAACAGGAAGAAACGCCTGGGCGATTCGGCACCGAAAAGGATAAAGTATAAAAAACTGGCGGTGTAAAACCGTAATACTGAACTTACGAAGTTTCCAAAACTTCGTAAGTTTTAAAACTCATCCTGTAAATCCCAAAAATCCGTTTAATCCTGGTTTCACCTGCTCCACATTAAAATCTGAAAACAGATTATACATTTACGGCAAACATTTATATTTTTGCTAACAAATAATCATCAAATGGATTCAACTCGGGAAGATAGCTCATTACCATTCGTTACCACCATTATCGCGGCCATAGTATTAGGCTTAGTAGGTGTTTACCTGCGCTTTGCGGATTTTAAATACAGCTCGCCAATAGCTGATGTGATATTTCTTATAGCTACCGTTATCGTATTCAGGGCAGTATTTGCCTGGATGAGGGTACACAAATAAGCAATTATCAGAACCCTCCTATCCGGTATACCAGTGATAACGATACGTTTGATCCATCACCGGTATTGCGGCCTGTTATAAACTGCCCGCCTGTTACCAGCACGGTTAACTGCCTTGTAAAAGCATGCCCATAAGTAAGCGATGCCTGTGTAAACGAAAAATCCTTGTTGATGGTGGGGTTCAATACATTAAATTTCTTGAAATTACTTTCGGTATAAAACCCGCCGAATGATACCGATATCTGGTTTTTAAACGCTTTATCGAGCGTTAAGCCAAAGGTACCGTTGTACCTGTCCTGTATAGGCCCATCGGTGCCAAAATACTGCCTTAGGCCTTCATCCAGGTTAAAATAGTAAAAACGGTCAAACACCTGGCCGCCGCCGGCAAAGGATAGTTTCAGTTCCGCGCCTTCCTCGCCGTAGCCCAGGCTTGATGAACCCACCGCCGGGTTTTTGTACATGGGTGTAATGGCGGTACCCTGTATAGCAAAATAATATTGGTAATTAATATTGGCCAGGTAGTATTTTACGCCGGTTTCCAGGTCGGTAAAGCCGGAGCTTAGGTAATTTTTGCCGCTTTGGGTATAGGTGTTCATTACGTATGGTATTAATGCCACCGCCGCGAAACGCCTGCTGATACCGTATTCGGCATATAACGAATAGCTTATGGATGAAAATTTGCCATTATCGGCAAATGGCTTTTTCACCCCTAAGGAATCCCACTGCTTATTCGCGAAAAAATAGCCCACCGAAGGCGATAGCAGCAACCTGCCCGGCCGCACAGGGAAACCGCCCGCGTAGCCTTTATTTTGCGCCGACAAAAAGATGAGCGCAGCAACACCTATAAATTTTAAATAGTATTTGGTAAAAGTCATATCATTCAGTTAAATATTTTTGTCTGATGTCTAAAATTACGCGAAATCATCGTTCATCCAATGGAACCGATAGGTTACATATTCTTTACCCACTTCGTGCGACGGGTTTTCATATATCATTATCTTTTTATCCTTAAAATAATCCAAAATAATCATGCATCCAGCGGCTTTCATAAATTTTGTAAGGCATGCCCACCTCGTGCGCAAGTTCGGCAAAGGCCATTATATGTTTATCGGAATGAAGGTTGTTATAAACCACGTAGGCATTATTGGGTGGCACCAGGTTATCCAGCAGGCCAATACCTATCAACGTTGAACAATCCACATTAGTAGCAAAATTTTTGGTATCAAAATAATCCAGGTTATCCATCACCTTATCCATAGTAACCCCCGGCAGGGTAGCTACATGGCGTTTTATTACATTAAGCGGCCATTCTGCTTCACCCTCCAAATTACGTATATCGCTTAAAATAGGGTTTTGCGCCGAGCATATAGATATCCGGTGATCGAGCGAGGCAGTGGCAATGGCCAAAAACCCGCCCATACTGCCACCTACTACTATTATTCTATTATGATCCAGTTGGGGCTGCGTAAAAATAAAATCGACCGTTCTGATGCAATCCATAATAGCGCCGCGCATTACGTATTTGTTTTTATCTTCCACATTATAAAAAATGTAATCATCGTGCCGGGTATGTATCACATCGCGGCTGTTACCCTGGCCCCGCACATTGATAGATACTATGGCTATATCCATATCCGAAGCAAACATGGGAGTTAAAGGCACCTGGTATGGCGGCACCTGTAATAATACCACGAATTTCTTTTTTGGGTTTTTAGCTATCGGTATGGTCATATAACCCCTGATGGTGAGGTTATCCAGCGATTTCATTTCAAACAGGTAGGCTTTATGATCCACCTTGCTCGAGTCGGGCAAATAGGTAAGTTTAAATTCAGGCTTAACACTAGCCAGCTCTTGTTTGGTATCGTTCCAAAAAGCATCAAAATCAGCTGGTTTAGCATGTTCCGACCTTATTTTTTCAGCGTTTACACCAAAAGCACGGCGTATAGTATCATCATAATCGGCCACATTTATCATCATCAGCAGCTTATAAAAGCCAGTTTGCTGGGCGGGCATGCTTACTTCCAGGTGTTTAATACCTTTACTGCCCAAACTAATTTTAACTGAATCTTCATCTAAAAACTTACCTTTTTCGGTGGTTACGCGGTAGGATATTTTCCCGTCTTCGGTGGTAGTAAGCCCGTTCACAATATCCACATTATAAACCACCCTGCCGCCTTTAAAAAGAGCATCTTTAGCGGTGGGCGTTATAGTAAAGGTTATGTCATCGCCGCCCTTTGCGGTGGCCGCAAAAGCTGTATTTACCGTAAACAAAACAAACAGCATATAAATGCATGCTCTCATAATACCCGGTTTAAATGTCCTATTACTACCTTTCATTATTTCATCAGTTATTAGTTGCATAATTTTAGCTAAAATAATCCAAAATTATCGCGCATCCAGCGGCCTTCTAAGTCTTTATATACCTGGCTAACCTCGTGGCCCAGGTCGCGGAAAACCAGTATCCGTTTTTTTGAGGTGATGCCATTAAAAGTGGCGTACTCGTTATTTGGCGGTGCATACGGATCGAGCAAACCTATACCCATAATGGTTGAGCAATGCAGGTTGGCCGCGAAGTTTTTGCCGTCGAAATAATCGAGGTTATCCAATACCTTTTCCATGGTAAGGCCCGGCTTGGTGGTAACATATTTTTCAAAACTGGTTATGGGCCATTGCACTTCGCCGGGCAGGTTGCGCACATCGCATAAAATAGGGTTTTGTGCCGAGCATAGCGCCACCCGTTTATCCAAACTGGCGGTAGCCAGCGATAAGTAGCCGCCCATACTCCCACCCGATACCAGTATCTGATCGTGCTTTAAATTGGGCTGGCTGCATATAAAATCAACACAACGCAGGCAATCCATTATGGCACCGCGCATCACGTAACGGTTCTTATCCTCCACCCTAAAGAATATATACTCATCCTTACGGGTGTTGATCGGGCCGCGGCTATTGCCCTGCCCGCGTACATTAAGGGTGATTATCACCAGGTCATTATCCAAACCCATCAGCGGTTTCAGGTCAACCTGGTAACCCGGTAAGCCCAGCAACACCGAAAATTTACGGTTCTTATCCTTGGTTATCGGCACCGTCATCCAGCCGCGAATGGTATAATTATCCAGCGATTGCATCTCTATCAAATACACCTTGCGGTTATCTGAATTATACTTAGGCATGGGGGTTATCTTGTAATTGGGCGCTACTTTAGCCAACTCGTCCTTGGTGTTCTGCCAAAACTGGTCGAAATCGGCGGGCTTGGGATGCGCCGATCTGATCTCCTCGGGCCTTATGCCAAAAACCCGCCGGGTGGTATCATCATAATCAGATACATTCACCATAAAGTTCACTTTATAAAAGCCCACCTTGCTTTCGGGTATCTCAAAATAGTATTTACCCGAGCCGCGCGGCGAGATGGTTACTTTAAGCGAGGCGGAGTTGAGCCTTTGCCCGCCTTCGGTAAAAACCTGGTATGATACTGTGCCCGTTTGCGCGTCGTTTGTTGGGTTCAACACCTGGAAATAGTATTTAGCCCGGTCGTCAA
>Ga0302309_10002214_pt1 | contig 16497 bp, 15 predicted proteins | sample III_Palsa_N1_1_FD_200453 | JGI IMG/M metagenome (GOLD analysis project Ga0302309, IMG submission 200453) | Peat permafrost microbial communities from Stordalen Mire near Abisko, Sweden - III_Palsa_N1_1 | ecosystem: Environmental > Terrestrial > Soil > Palsa > Peat permafrost | place: Sweden... | reverse complement strand
CTATGTGGCTCCACGTAGTTATTAAAGGCATCCATCGTATCAGAAAAAACAATGCGCCCATCAGCAATCATTTTGATTTCTTTGCATAACATTTGCACTTCTGATAAAACATGAGAGGAGAAAATAACCGCGTGTTCTACCGCTATTTCTTTTATCAGTGTGCGTACCTCTGTAATTTGATTTGGATCTAAACCATTGGTTGGCTCATCCATCACCACCAGCTTGGGCTTATGAATAATGGCCTGCGCGATACCTACCCGCTGACGGTAACCGCCTGATAGATTTTTGATGAGCCGGTTGCTAAAGTGTGCGATGCCACAGCGTTCTTTAGCTTCTCTCAGGGCTGATTTAATATCCCTGTTCTCCATCTTTCGTAATTCCGCGGTATAAATGAGGTATTCATCTACCGTCAAGTCCAGGTATAAGGGCGGATTTTGAGGGAGAAAGCCTATTTGCCTTTTTGCCAGTTCCGGCTGCTCTCGGATATCTATTCCATTGATCAGCACATTGCCTTCTGTCTGGTTTAAAACACCGCACATGATATTCATGGTGGTTGATTTACCTGCCCCGTTGGAACCAAGCAAGCCTAAAATTCCGGTCCTGTTTATTTCCAGGTCAATGTCTCGTATCGCCCAACTGCTGCTGTAGCGGTGAGATAAATTTTTTATACTTAATATAGGATGCTCCATCATTTTTTTTGAAATAGAAACCACTATCCGGGGTATAATCATACCCCGGAATTGGTTAATTTGTATTGCTATCAGAATATATTATTAATTAATACCCCTGATTTTGGATTAATAAATTGTCTAATTGTATTTGTGCCTGCGGTATTGGATATAGCTCAGCATTGGCGGTAAAACCTGTTTTTTCTGCGCCAAGCACTGTTGCTGCTGATGTTGCTGCTGTTACATTCCTTTTCAAATCAAACCACCTGTTGCCCCACTCACAAAACAGTTCTGTTTGCCTTTCGTGCATAACGGCATTTAATACAGCGGTTTGCGAGGTTACATCAGCGGTACTGTTCGGTAATCCGGCCCGTGTGCGTATCGTATTTATATCTGCTATAGCCTGGGGTAGGTTATTTATATGAGCAGCAGCTTCGGCGCGGATCAGGTATACTTCGGCTAACCTGAAGATCATTTGATCTTCAGCTGGTGTGCTTGGCTGCCTATCTTTATATTTATACGGATAATATGCAGTATTTGCACCGGTTACAGATGAGGCTACCCAATTTTGAAAGCGCTGATCTCCGGTCTCAAAAGCAGATACTAACGATGTTGATAATGGGAAAAGAATAGGAGCTCCGGAATAATCAGGCAGAAAATTTTGCCCATCTGCAACTGCAGAATATGACGTAGCTGCCGGTATTTGCCATATCGCTTCCTGACTACCATCAAGAAACACATTGTTCAGCGTAGGTTCCAGGCTGTAGCCACCTTGTGTAATTACCGAATCAGCTTCATGATAAGCATTCGTCCAGTTACCCTGGTACAAATTAACCTTTGCAAGCAATGTTAGTGCTGTATAAAGATTTGGCCGTGCCCGTCCGGATGATGGATAGTTGGCCGTTAATTTTGTCCTTGCATCTGCAAGATCGACCATTATTTGGTGATAAACGGTTGCAATGGGCGTTTTCGGTATATGTTCTGTTGCAGTATAATTTGTTGTAGTTACCAATGGTACTTCGCCAAACAAATTAACCAGGTTAAAATAATACAATGCGCGTACAACTTCCATTTCACCGGTAATTTGTTTGGTGAATGAAGCAGACAGTCCGCTGTTATTGGTTACACCACTAAGTATATCATTTACCTGGTAAATACTTTGATAAGGATATGACCATAAGTTAGGAATTTCCATGTTTAACGGGGTTAATGCATAGTTATAAAACTGCTGCTTGTCGTCAGTTTGGGTGTACGTCAATTCGTCAGAAGAAAGCCCTGTGCTATAAGTTAAAGTTCCATCACTATATGCAAAACCATTCCCTGTATTATAAGAATAAACACCGGCAATAGCAGAGATAGTTGATGCACTATCACTAAACTCTTGTTGCCGTGTAATTTCTGCCGGCGGGTTTTCAGGAATCACGATCAATTTTTTGCAGGATGCAAATGACGTGGCCATAAGCAAAAGGCCGATCGTTATTTTATTTATATCAAAAAACATATTTTTCATAATCATTTTTTCTTAAAATTTGAGATTTAGACCAAATGCCAGGATTCGCTGTACAGGTAAACCACTGAATAAACCGGGCGTTTCCGGATCACCTGCCTTATAATTTGTAAAGGTTAACAGGTTTTGTGCGTTCACAAAAACACTTGCCCCCTTTATATTTACCTTGTTTAAAAGCGTATTAGGTAATTGGTAAGAGAATGAAACTGTTTTTACACGCAAGTAGGTATCATTGCTATAAATTCCGCTTGATTGCCCAAAAGCCAGCGCAGAATTTATGGCAGTTGAACTATAGCCGCTAGCTAACCGCTGCAGCTGAGCAACATCACCGGGTTTTTGCCAGTAATTACCAAATACTGCTTCAGGTTGGTTATATTCAAACCCAAGCTGGTTACTGGTATATACCTGGGCCAGGTAGTTTTGTGCGTTTTGGTTGGAAAATTGACAGAAAATATAAAGGCTAAATTGCTTATAGGTAAAATTATTCCCAAAGCCCCCCTGATATTTAATTTCCTGATTGGCAATTGGTACTTCATCGCCACCAGTCGCGGCCTCTCCATAAACAGGAGTAGAGGTAACCGTTTTCCCGTCTGCCTTGTAAAACTCAAATAACCCGGTAGTAGGATTTACATCCTTGTATTTAAATCCGTATATAGTAGTAGTAGGCTGGCCAATTACATAAGTATCAGCGTAGGTAGAATTTGCCAGGTTAGGGAAAGCAATCAGTTTATTCCGGTTGAATGTGAGATTAAAATTCGTCCTCCAGGAAAAATCTTTGGTTTTAACATTGGTTGAGTTTATAGTAAATTCAAAACCCTTGTTTTGAACGGTAGCATCTAAATTTTCGAGTACTACCGGTAAACCTGATTGTATAGGTACAGGAGATTGTATCAACTGGTTGCCTTCGCGGTCTTGGTAGTAAGTAGCGTTCAATAAAAGGCGATTGTTAAAAAAGCCCAGGTCTAACGCTACGTTCAACGATTTTTTTACTGCCCAACTATAATCAGGGTTATAAAAGTTAAACGGAGAACTTGGCGAAATACCCTGGAAAGATGGGATATACTGGATAGTTTTATATAAAGAAAGATATTGGTATGCATATGCACCGTCAGTTCCGGAAGTTCCGTAGCTTCCGGTTAATTTTCCGAAGCTCATAAACGGTAAAGCTTTAGCAACCGCCTTTTCTTCAGTAAATATCCAGCCTGCACCAACCGAGCCAAAATCACCAAACTGGTGTGTAGGGCCAAAATTGCTGGAGCCATCCCGCCTACCTGTTAAGTTAAGTATAAACTCATTGTCATAAATATAATTAAGCCGTGCAAAACCTGCACTATATCTATAAATATTGTAGGTATCCTGATTGTATACCGATGCTTGCGGGGCATCGTTAACTGAATTGAGCAGGAAATCACTTGAATAGCCGGATGCGTCGACTTGTGTTGAAGTGGATACATTTTTTTTATAGGTAGCACCTACTAAGCCGGTAAAAACACCTTTACCAATTTTTTTGGTATAATTAATTTGTGGCTCTATATTAACAGTTTGAAAAGTGGTAACTCCAAAGTTTGACTGCCTAAGTACAAATCCCGCCGGGTTTTGTGCCGAAGCAGGCATTTGAGTGTTTTCATCAGTCGTATTCCGGTTATAACCCATATTGGCACTAATGGTTAATCCATCAAGCAATTTATAGGAAATATGAAATGCGGTATTAAAATTATAATTTTCAAGGTAAGAAGGTTCCTGAAGGCCGGCATAAAATTGATCGCTGGTTAAATCTACTCCATTGTAATTCCAAATTAAGTTACCTGAAGGGCCCAATAAATTCGGCAAATTCGGAGGTAAAACTACATCCTGCGCACCATCAAACCCTGAGGAGTTATTTTGATCATATCCAAAATCAGTTGTTAAATCAACTGAAAACCGGTTATCAGTTGAACCATGGTGCATATTGCTATGAAGTGTATACCGTTGATCAGCGAAATCTCCGGGATAATCATAGGTTGACCTGTCATAACCGGTTGAAATCAGAAAAGTATTGGTAGCGGTCCCGCCGGACAGACTGCCATGAATATCTGTATTATTAGTGTTTTTTCCATAGATAACCTTCTCCCAGTCAGTGTATTTGCTTTGATCAAAAACGGTAAGGTCAGGTGCATAAGCCCCGGTATAATCATTCGGGTTATTATTTGGTGTTAAGCCGTCAGCAGCAAGGGCTTCTTTTCTTAATTGCACGTATTGCTGCGTATTCAACATTTGAACAGGATCCGCAGCCGAATTAAAACCTGTGTTTACATTCAGATCAAACGTAGTTGCGCCCGCTTTCCCTTTTTTAGTGGTAATCAGGATAACGCCGTTAGCCCCCTGTGTACCATAAATAGAGGTAGCATCGGCATCTTTAAGAATACTGATACTTTCAATATCAGCAGGATTAATACTGCTAAAAGGGCTGATACCTACCTGCGCACCGTTATTAACACCACCTGTATAAGTTTGTGCGGTCACAATTGATGCCAGTTGATTGATATTATTATTTTGTGCAGCAAACGGAACACCATCTACTATAAATAAAGGTTGATCATAAGGTTTAGTAGGGTTTCCGATGGTATTATTCAAATTTGGAAAAACATTCAAGCTGTTTTGGCCCCTAACCTGAACCAATACCTGCGATCCCGGTATACCACTGGTGGAGGTTATGTTCAGCCCAGCAACCTGCCCTTGCAATGCGAGTAAAGGATTGTTTACAGGTTGCTTTTCGATATCATCGGCATTCACCGTAGCATAGGAACCAACACTAAAACGTTTGGATTGAGTGCCATATGCGATGATCTGGATTTGATCAAGTATTGAAGATGAATTATGTAATACTAAATTGAACCTCAAATCCTTGCCATTCACTTCCACGGTTTTTTCAATCTTGTTATAGCCTAAATAAGTCACAAGCAACGTATAACTCCCTTGCGGTAATTTATTAAGATTAAACTCACCCTTACTATCGGTAACTGTACCATAAACGTATCCCTTTATAGTAAGGGTTACGTTTGCGCCTGCCACCGGCTGGCCAAGGCTATCAATTACCCTTCCATGTACATCTGCGGGTTGGGCAGGTAGTCCCGCGCTTTTGTCTTTAGCATTTGTTGGCAAAGGAGGTTCTTTTTGTTTTACCAGTATGCTTTTATCAGCTACCTCATACGTCAATGGCTGATTTTGAAATATTTGTTTTAACACCTCTTTTAGCGCTACATTTTTAACATTTATGGTAACCGTATTGGCAGATCGCAAAACACCCATTGAAACCATAAAGTCATAGCCCGTCTGCGACTTGATATCATCAAACACCGTTAGCAACGACGCATTTTTTTCGGACAAAGTAATCTTTTGCGCATAAGTTGCCGCGCTTACTTGTAAAATGGTGAGGGTTATTAGTAAGGTAGTTAATTTCATCACTAATAGTAATTTGGAAGCGCAACCAGGGGGCTGCACAAAAATTTTAGGGTAAAATTTGTACATTTGTTTGATTTGGTTTAGCGTCGCACCTTTTCATTGTCGAGATGGGGCAGGTAAAACGCGGGTTTAAATAGTTTTAGTTAATTAGTTAAAAATCCAGATCATATAGCCATTCCGGTTACCGCCGGGGTGGCTTATCTTTGGGTTATTCAAAATTAGTAAGGTTTTTAATCCGTGACCGTTACCCTCCTTCCTTCCACTTTAAAATGTACCTGGTTTGAATAGCTAAGCATGTGTAACGCCTGGCTTATATTTTTATACCTTGAAATGGTACCATAATAACCATCGGCAGAAATTTCGCCTTGATAAATTACTTCTACATTATACCAGCGTTCAATCATCCGCATAATGGTTTGAATATTTTCACCGTCACAACGCAACTCACCGTCGCGCCATGCTGTGGCATCACGAATATTAGCGGACTCCACCTTTATCTCATCGCCATTTAAAATAGATTGTTGGCCAGGTTTTAGCGTAACTGCTTTGCCATTTGCGACTATGCTAACGCTACCTTCAATTAAAGTGGTTCTGATAACCGGTTCGTTATCATAAGCGTTGATATCGAATTCAGTGCCGATATCTTTTATAACCTGATTTTTCACATGAGTGTAAAACGGCATTTTAGCGTTTAGAACGGGTTTTATGATCACATCACCCGTGATAGAAACTATGCGGCGGCCACCTTTAAATGTGGTTGGGAAGGTTATAGAGGATTCCGCGTTCAGCCAAACTTTTGTTCCATCTGATAGTGTTATCGCACCGGTGCCGCCGCGCGGGGCCGAAACAGTGTTGTATTGTAGCTCTTGAGTATTGTTATTTATAGCTGTGTAGGCTATCTGTCCATTGGATACCTTGCTAATCGCAGCTTTTCCTTGCACTGCAACCTGGCCAATTTTTGCGCTGTTTAAGTCAATCTTTTTGCCATTACTCAGCGTAAGAAATAGTTTATTGCTGCCGGGGCCAATATCCTGCACTTTGTTTTGGGCGATCTGCTGTGATGATTTTTTGAATTTGATAAGGTATAAACCAGCTGATAGTGCCAGTACTATACTTGCGGCCGCTGCCATTTTTGCCCAAACAGGCAAACGGCGGATCGGAGTTATTGCGGGTTGTGGCAGCTTGCTCCAAACTTCCTGTGAGATTTGATCAAGGTCGGATTCTGTAAGATCAACTTGTTCATTTAGTTTCAGCTGGTGAAGCCAGTATTTTGCAATAGCTTCGTCTTCAGGAGTGTGATTTCCCGATTGAACCTTTTCCAGAATAGCTTTTATATCTTTTTGTTGCATGTTAACGTTCCGTGTAAAACGGATTATGCAACAAAGACGATTAAGTGCAGTGCGTTAGGTACACAGGGTAAAGAAAAAGTTAATTAATTGTGACTTTTATAATTATGTTATATTTTTTTGCAATGCCTTTCTGGAAATTTCTGGGATATAATATATTTCGCTCAAGAAATTGGGGACTTCGGCCTCAATAGCTTTGAAAGAAACCAAAAGCAAATAATAAACATAATCCATCCCAAACAAAAAAGGTTTATAAAAAATAAAATATTTCGCGCTGCCGGTGGAAAATATAGATGGTTAATTTTGATGGCAATTGAGAAACTGCTTAATAAAAACTCGATCAGAATTGAATACAATAATATTTTCTTGAAGTTTAGTTGCTTTTTCATATTATTATTGAGCTACGTAACTAACGGTACAATGAAATGTGGGCCATAAGAAGTGCCCACAAATGTATAATTAAAAGCCTTTGAATAGCTATATATTCCTGCAACACTATATGTTTCAACGTAAAGGCCAGTAACGTTGAACCTCATCTCTGAAGCATCTCCATAGCCAATCGCGGTACGAGGATAATATACATAGGTGCCGGCATTACTACCTGTAAATATTAGTTGAGTGGTTATATTGGAGAATGTCCCGTATTGGCTATTATAACTCCAATTAAAAAGTATTAGGCCGGGAAACCCAACCGCTGCCCATTCTGGACAACTAATCAGTGCTGAATAGTCGCCAAAAACCGGGTCTGTGTCATCATCAGGTCTAAGTTTAGCATTTACAGGATTTGCTAAATCAGAAGAATAAGTTTTTGGCACATTGGCAGTGTTTCATGCATTCAAATAATTTTCAAGCTCTTCAGCATCTTTAAAGGATTTTGTTGGTTTCAAATCCAAAGTATCTAATTTTGAAAGATGGTATTCTTGTGCAAGAAAATTTAGCTTCGAACTTTCACTTTCATTAGTTGCTTCTTTTTTGCAGGATGCAATAAAGAAAGAAAATAAAGTTAACAAAATAAAGGTTTTCTCATGAGTAATAGGTTTAGGCATAATGTTAGGTTGATAAAAATTTATCTGTATAATTAATAATGTAAAGCTGGTAATTCCCTTCGCTTACAAGCTGCTAAATTTCTAATTAGATTTTTTTGAACATAAATTAAGTCATATTTGTTGCATGTTAACACCCATATAATAGGGATTACACAACAAAGACGATTAAGTGCGGGGCATTAGGTACAATGCAACCAATAAAAAGTTAATTAATGAATAAATATCACTTATCGACTGTAGAATTTTATTTAATAAGTGATTTTATAATGAAAAGCAAGTAAACATATATTCCTAACCGAACGCGTAAATGCTTCAATGCCCTTTTAAGTTGAGTTGAGACAGTATGTTCAGAAATTTCTAATTGCCCTGCGATCTCTTTTGTCGTAAAAAACTGTTTGTGTTTTAATTCAAATATTTCGCGCATTCTGCCGGGCATAGTGGCAATTTCCCGGTCGACAAGAAGGGCAATGTCTTTTTCTCGAATGAGATAATCCGTTTGTGCATTATCAACGTTAATGTAATAATCACCACTATCTACATATTTACTAATGATCTCATTATGCTTGAATATGTCGAACACTTTATTTAACACTATTTTATATAAATAACCAGATAGTGTGGTCTTTATATTATAATCTACATGGTCGTGCCAAAGCCATGTAAAAACATCCTGAACTATATCTTTTGCAAGTTCACGGTCTTCCAATTTTTTAAAAGCATACAAAAACAGAAGTTTGTTATACCGCTTAAAAATTTCTTCGAACGCTGAATGATCGCCATCTTTTAACAAAGATGATAATTCGTTATCCGATAATGTCAAATAATCCCTCATCGCCAATAATTGCAAAACGAATATACACAATTATTTTTTTAGATTGATTTTCAGCGTAATGAAAAAAATACAGAATAGGATTTAATACTTTTATAAAATCAATATTATGTTGAACAGAGGACGCAGAATTTAAAATCTCTCAATGGGTTCAGAAGATGGTGTGATACCAGCGGGGTATTGATGTCTCATCCATGCGATAATGATGGGAGATCATTTAAAAAGTTTTACTAAAAGCCTTCAGACATCTGAAGACTTTTCTGTCAGATAGTAAATGTTATAATCAAAGTCTGCATTATATACTTTCCCGGAAAATAAATAAATCACAAATTAACCATTGATTATTTGTCGCATCCAAACAGGTATAAATTTCTTTCGTTCCTGCATCAATGCAACAAACTCTTGCGAGGTAAAGTAACCCGACTCCAGCATGCGCGGCCGGGTTAAAAATGGAAAAAAGATCATTCCTGAAACATTCCACAACAGGTTAACTGGGTGAAAACTGATTTTCCCCTCCTTATGCAAATCCTTTAATTGCAGAGCGAAGTGGGATTTTTCCAATGACTTCATTTTATTAACCATACTTAGGTTAGTTATACGCCCGCTCATCACCTCGCTCACAATAAAAAAAACGAAGTCGGGATTTTCCAATATATTATCGATATAGTAACCTACACAAATTTCGATCTTTTCATCAACACCCATGTTTTCATTGTTTAACACCGGTTCAATCTTATTAAAGAGATTACCAATGGTTTCATCAATAATAAATTCAAAAAGCTTTTCCTTACTCCTGAAATAGTAATTTATTGATGCCACGTTGATGTCGGCCTCGGTAGAAATATCACGGATGGTTGTTGCTAAAAACCCTTTTTTTGTAAAGATACTTCTTGCTGCTTCCTTTATCTTTTCTTCTGTTGAGATCTCGGTAGTTGAAATCATATTTAATTTTTTAATTATTTGTAAAGCTAACTAATGCCTTACAAATAATTAAAAAAGCTTAATGCGGATCTGCTATTGCTTTTTGCCCTTTTACAAACGGTACAAGGAAAACTAATGGAATAGCACACAGCATCATGACACCTACTACCCAGTACGAATCATTATAGCTTAACAGGGCGCTTTGCCGCTGTACTGTACCGTCTATAGCTGCATAAGCCATTTGGGTAGCATCCATAACTGATTTACCCTTTGCCATAAAGCCCTGCGTTAACATATTTAACCTGTCAGTGAACTGAGAATTATACGGTGTAATATTTGTGAGCAAGTTGTTCCGGTGAAAGGCCTCCCTGATATTGAGAAGGGTGTTTAACCCGGCTATGCCGAATGAGCCACCCAATTGCCGCATCATGTTATTTAAACCTGCTCCCTGCCCAATTTCCTGTCCTTTTAAACCACCGAGCGCTAAAGTAGTTAAGGGAACAAAAATTAATGCCGTTCCTATACCTCTTATAGCTAAGGGCCAAAAAAAGTCGCCGGTACCTGATGATAGCGTTGAATTACACAACATGTCCGAAAATATAAAAAACATCAAAAAGCCTGCTACTGCCATAAATTGCGCGGGGTACCCTTTATTAAGCATAATCCCCACGAAAGGCATGGTTAGCAGCGTAAATAATCCTCCCGGAAACAGGATATTCCCACTCTGTTGCGCGGTAAATCCCAAAAGGCTTTGCGTAAACAATGGGAAAACATAGTTGGAACCATACATACCAACGCCCAGAATAAATGATGTGAGCATACCCGTAGAAAAACTACGGTGCCTCAGAATCTTGAAATTAACAATAGGATGGTCGGTACTGAGTTCGCGCCATATAAAAAGTAGTAATCCAAATATCGCGGTTACGGTTAATACAGTAATGTAAGTTTTAGAAAACCAATCCTCATCTTCACCCTTTTCCAGTATGGTTTGTAAACTGCCTACAGCTACGGCCAGCAGCGCGATTCCCCACCAGTCTATTGGCTTGCCTTTGCCGGTGGCGGGAGTTTTCCTGATGAACAGCAATGTACATACTGAAGCGATAACTCCAATAGGTATGTTCACATAAAATATCCATTGCCATGAAGCATGGTCGTTAATATAGCCCCCAATTGTTGGGCCAACCGTTGGGCCAAATACCGCTCCAAAACCAAATATAGCTGTCGCGATACCTATCTGTTCCGGAGGCCATGATTCCATCAATATGGCCTGGGCATTTGATAATAAGCCACCGCCTGCGAAACCCTGTAATATACGGAAGCAAACCAGCTCTGTAAGGCTATGTGAATTTCCACATAAGAACGAGGCAATGGTAAAGATTATCATCGATGCCAAAAAATAATTCTTCCGCCCAAAAAAAGCGCTTAACCAACCCGACATGGGCAATATGATCACATTAGCAACGCTATATCCCGTAACTACCCAGGCGGCATCTGTGGAAGTAGCACCCAAGTTTCCCTGGATCTGGGGGATGGAAACATTAACAATTGTTGTATCTATCAACTCCAGTAATGCTGCGATTACTACAGTTACGGTGATTATCCATTTTCTAAAACCGGTTTCAGCCATTTCGATTAATTTTGATGTGAGTGTTTTTTCACGACAAAATTAATCAATCGATTGATTTAAACATTTGTTTTAATTAAATGATTTTCTTTATTACATTTTATTGACGGTTGAAGATCATTGAGAAACCTTACTCCTTCTGTACACCGCGGGGGTTTGCCCTGTTTTTGATTTAAAGATGCGGTTAAAAGCCGCTTCAGACTGATAACCGACGTTTGCTGCGATCTCGGATATATTGCTGTGATCTGTAATTAATAGCTTTTGAGCCCGCCTGATACGCCAGTTGGTAAGGTAGCTCATTGGCGTTTCATGCACTAATTTTTTAAACTGATTAAAGAAAACAGAACGCGACATGCCGATTTCCGATGCAAGGGATTCCAGTGTCCAGGCATTTTGGGGTAAGTCCTGTATCAGTTTTAGCGCTTTACTTATCCTTGGATCGTTTAATGCGGAGAGAAAACCACTGCCGGACAAAGCCTGTTCTAAATAAGCCCTGATGATATTGATAAACATAATTTCCGACAAACATTTCAGCATTACGGTGCTTCCCGGCCTTTCGTTATTGAGTTCTTCCAGCATTAACTGTGTAACTTCCTTTACTAACAGCTGGTTTTCTGTTCCAAATTGCCTGATATGAATAATTGGCGGCAGATCCTTTAAAAAAGGATGTAAAGGCTGATAATCGAATTCAAAATGGCCGGCTATAAGGGTGGTTACATTGTCCCCGCTATTAAAAATAGGAATCCCTTCCCTGCGGGTTTTAACAAATTCGGGCGAGGGTATGCGTAAGCTCGCAGCGCTATCTGCTATCCAGTGTGCACTCCCATGAGGCACAAATACCAGGTCGCCCTCCTCCATTTCTATGATACGGCCATCGGGCGAGCCAATAGTACAACTGCCGCTCACCAAGCGCCAAAACTGCGAATTCTCGTCTTTAACAATATCCAGCCCCCATGGGGCGGCAAGGGGAAATTTGCTGTAAACAACACTCTTGAGCCCGGTTGCCTCTAATATGGTACTTAATGCGTCCATTTTAATCAAATTGATACGATAAAGCAAATATATAACACTTTTTAATGCTTTAAATATTAGACGGTGAATTACATTTGTACCATTAAATCAATAAAAATATGACAACCCAGGAATTAGCCAATCGTTACTATGAACTTTTTGAAAAAAGGCAGGTACCAGAAATTTATCAACAGCTTTACAGCGCAGACATTGTTTGCACCGAACCTGAACATGCTTTGGCAATGGGCATACCTACCGTAACGAAAGGTATTGAAGCAGTTTTAGCAAAATCAAAAGCAAGATTGGAATTGATAGCAGAAGTACACAGCTTCTTTAGTAGCGAACCGGTGGTTGGTGGCGACTACTTTAGCTTAGCCATGGGCAGGGACATGACCTTTAAAAATGGCCAACGGGTACAATTGGCCGAGATCGCCGTTTTTGGTGTAAAGGATGATAAGATAGTATCTGAAACGTTTTTTTATTAATAAGTTAAATTTAAGCCGCTTTACGAAAGTAGAGTGGCTTTTTGCTTTACTGTACAGAAGCCTGATATTTGAAACAAAACATGTTTGTCCGTCCGCTTGGGATAGGGACATATGTTTGGATGGGCGGACAGGTAAGGTTAGGGAAGCATTTGCGCGGTTACATAGCCTTCATTCCCACGACAGGTTGAAAATTCTACAAGTTTTTATAGTGGCGACCTGTAAATGGAGCACGAGAAGCCCACCTCTTTCATCCTTTACGCGGATTTTCGCGCCAGATTGGAGAGTTGTTTTTTTTAATTGCAGAAAAAACATCAAACCGAATACAAACAGCGTTTTTCATAACTTTGTTCTAATGCAATCGTTAGCCGATATCCTTATCCCCGATAGCGAGGGTATTCTTTGATATATCCTAAAATGTCTTATGTGGTTATTTTATGCTTTTTATCCCATTCTGCTAATAGTTGCATCACATCGTTGAGCGACATCCCCTTTTCAGTGAGTGTATACTCCACTTTTGGCGGCACTTCAGCATATACCTTCCGATTGATGATACCATCAGCTTCCAGTTCTTTTAAATGCCTGGATAAAACCTTTAGTGCTATACCTTGAATTCCTTTATGGAGCTCACCAAATCGCCTGGGGCCTGATAATAACATCCAGATAATAACGGGTTTCCACTTGCCGCTTATGATGCTGATTGATCCTATTATTGAGCAATCACAATCGGGCTCTACTTTTTTTTCAATTATTTTTTCTACTAACATATTGATAATGAGTATTAGTATCTTTAATGTCAATACTTGACAAATGTGCCATTACTTGACAAAAGTAAAGTTATGGATTAATTTTGTTAAAAAAAGTGAATATGAAAATTTTAATTATAGGTGCCACAGGTACCATTGGAAAACACGTAACCGCCGCATTACAAAAAGATCATGAAGTAATTAAGGCAGGTTCAAAAAGTAGTGATATACAGGTAGATATATCGTCAACCGAGTCGATAGAAAACTTTTACAAACAGGTCGGAAAATTTGACGCTTTAATTTGCGCTGCCGGGGATGCGCAGTTCGGGCCTTTGGCAAGTATGAAGGATGCTGATTTCAGGATTGGCGTTAACAGCAAATTAATGGGCCAGGTTAACCTGGTATTGATTGGCCAGCATTACATTAATCCGAAAGGGTCGTTTACTTTAACATCAGGGGCATTAGCCGATGATCCGATTGTAATGGGAGCAAACATCAGTACGATGAATGGAGCGATCAATGGATTTGTAAAAGGCGCAGCAATAGAGCTGGAGAACGGAGTGCGTATCAATGCAGTCGGTCCTGATATAGTTGAAGAATCTACGGCCTATTTTTCCTATTTCCCGGGACACGTTCCGGTTACCATGAGCCGGGTTACACAGGCTTATATCAAAAGCGTTTTGGGCGGACAGACCGGTCAGATCTATAAAGTGTTGTAACAGGCACTAAAAAATAAATAAAAAGATAAAAAATGGTTTGTGTTCAATAAATGAATTAACAAACAAGTAAAATAAATATTATGAAAATACTCATTTTAGGGGCCACCGGTAGAACCGGTCGTCTTATCGTTGAAGAGGCACTAAAGCAAGGCTATGATTTAAATGTTTTGGTGCGGGATAAAAAAAATATCCTTTAATTCAAAATCAATTAACGTATTTCAGGGAACACCAACCCGCAGAGCGGATTTAGCGGCTGCAATGCAAGGCTGTGATCTGATAATAAGTGCTTTGGGTATTGTTAGAGCCTCAGATGCTCCCTGGTCTAAATTAATAACCGCCAAAAATTTCATATCTGAAAGCATTAAAAATACGATTTCTGAAGCGGATCAACAAGGTCTAAAACGGTTAATTACAGTCTCTGCGTGGGGTGTTGGGGACAGCAAAAAAGATATCCCTTTTTGGCTCAGATGGTTAATTGACTATACCAACATGGGCCCTGTTTACGCGGAACACGAAAAAGAGGAAAAACTATTAGCAAATTCAGACTTAAACTGGACGGCTGCGCGGCCTGTTGCCTTAAATGATTCCGATAAGATAAAAACTTTGAAGGTGAGTTTTAATAACCTCCCTAAGCCAAGTTTATATATCAGCAGGCAAAGTGTAGCTAAATTCATTGTTGATATCGTGAAATCCGATAAGTACAATAGGAAAAGCCCAACTATTTCTGAAAATTAATATGGCTGGGGTTGAAAGCACAAAATTAGCATAATATGAAAGCAGTAAAAGTAATTGGATCTATCCTACTCGGATTTTTGGTAGTAGTGGCTGCCGCCGGCACTTATGTAAAGGTAGCATTACCAGACACAGGCGCAGCCCCTCAAATTAAAATAGAACGCACAGCAGAACGAATAAAACGCGGCGATTATTTAGCGAACCACGTTTCTGCTTGTATGGACTGCCACAGCACCAAGGACGAGCGTTTGTATGGAGGCCCGGTGGTGGGTGGCTTGGGGGCTGGAGGTGAAAAGTTTGATCAGCAGATGGGCCTTCCCGGCAAGTTTTACGCATCTAATATAACGCCTTATAAATTAGGTAGTTGGACGGATGGCGAAATATTCAGGGCGCTGACTACCGGCGAGAACAAATTTGGCAAAGCCATCTTTCCACTAATGCCCTGGGATCATATCGGGCAGATGGATAAAGAGGATGTGTATAGCATTATTGCTTACTTGCGTTCAATTCCCGCAATTAAAAAAGACATACCGGCGTCAGAAATTGACTTTCCGGTCAATTTTATTATTAATACCATGCCGCATAAGGCAAATTTGGGTAAGCTACCATCGGAAAATGATACCACCAAGTATGGAGCTTACCTTGTTAACGCAGCGGCTTGTATAGATTGTCATAGTAAAAGATCTCACGGGGATATAATTCCCGGGACAGAGTTTGGCGGTGGAATGGAATTTAAACAGCAGGGAGGTGTTGTACATTCGGCAAATATCACCCCAGATAAGCTAACCGGTATTGGATCATGGAGTAAAGATATATTCATCCAACGATTTAGAAGCTTTGAAGGTAAAGAAAAGCAAGCGGCTAAACTTAACCCCGGCGATCCACAAATACCAATGCCATGGTATTCGTATGCTGGAATGAAGCCTAATGATCTTGCAGCTATTTATGCCTATTTAAGAACTGTTAAACCGATCAAAAATCAGGTTATTGCGTTTCAAAAGCTTTGAAAGCTTGAGTCCATAGTAAACTTTTACCACTAAGCAGATGCGCCATGCTGGGCGAACAGTAAACTACTACCATCTAAGGCGGGCTTTACCTATCCCTTGAAAAGGTATATTTTGTTATAATATCAATTTGAAAAGTGGCGTAGCCTCCACCCCTGTACCACCGCCTAAGGGGGTGGTTTTTTAGCCGAGTAAAAAGGGACGCTGAAGCGCATCCCCTTAAAAACCTGCAAGTTAAAAATTATTTTTCTGTTTCTGCCTCGTCTCTCCTAATTGCCCTAAAACTCCAGGTATCGGGCCGTGGGTTCCTTGGTGTCCATTTTTGATTGGCACAGGGGCCGCTGTCCCCGCTCGGGCAAACTGTTCCGGCAGAAGTGGTACCGCCAGGAATGACGGTTGGAGTAAAAGTTAAAGGCACAGT
>Ga0302309_10002213_pt1 | contig 16498 bp, 12 predicted proteins | sample III_Palsa_N1_1_FD_200453 | JGI IMG/M metagenome (GOLD analysis project Ga0302309, IMG submission 200453) | Peat permafrost microbial communities from Stordalen Mire near Abisko, Sweden - III_Palsa_N1_1 | ecosystem: Environmental > Terrestrial > Soil > Palsa > Peat permafrost | place: Sweden... | reverse complement strand
GAAGTCCTTGTTGTCGGCTGGTTTGTTCTACATGGACATGTCGTCTTACGTGACCTTCGGCACCGCCGATATCGTGTATTACAACAATACCTTCAAGCGCTTTGATACCTATACGATTTCGTCGCCGACCAACATCGCCGCGCAAAACAAAGGCATCGAGCTGAGCTATCAACAGGGACTGTGGGGCGGCTTCGGCGTATTGGCAAACTTTACGCTGACCGACGGCTCGGCAGCCGACGGATTGCCGGTCGTCGGCAACTCGAAGGATACCTACAATCTTGAGGCGTACTACGAGGACAACACCTACAGCGCGCGACTGGCCTACACCTATCGCTCCAGTTTCGCCGGCGGTTTGTACAATGCCTTCCCGCAGGTTATGGCAGGAACCGGCAATCTCGATGCGTCGATGAGTTACAAAATCAACGATCGTTTGTCCTTGACCTTCGATGCGTTGAATTTGAACAATCCGATACTGCGCTATTACGGCATGAATACTGATCAGCCGATCGCCTTTTACTCCAACGGACGGCAATTCTTCCTCGGTTTGCGCATGAAGATGTAAGCGCTATATGAGGAACGAGCGGGCCGGTGTAATGCCGGCCCGCTCGGATTCGTAATTTCTCAAAAAGTTCTTGCGAAATGCGCGATGCCGAGGTTTTACAAGGCAACGCGACTAGCGTGAGAGGCTATATTAAGGAAAGCAAGAATGGCAGTCCAGCTTAGTGAATTCAAACCAGACTCGGCGAGTGGCACCCCGCTTTATCTGCAATTGGCAAACAAATTATCCGATGGAATTCATAATGGCTTATGGCAGCCTGACGAAGCCCTACCTTCGGAGCGTACCTTATCCGATCAACTCGATATTTCGCGCGATACGGCGCGCAAGGCTATCGACGTCCTGTGCGAGCGCGGCATCCTGACCCGCAAGCCCGGCTCTGGAACCTATATTCCGCCGAAAATGGTGCAGCCCCTGTCTCGCCTGACCAATTTTAGCGAGGAGCTGCGGCAACGTGGTTTCACCCCAGGATCGCAATGGCTGTCGCGTGAAATCGGTGTGGCGACTGCCGAGGAAATTCTCACGCTGGGCGTGTCGCCAAATGCGCCCATGTCACGCTTGAAGCGCTTGCGCACTGCCGACAATATTGTCATGATCATTGAAAGCAGCGCTATCCCCACACAATATTTGCCGGACCCCAAGGCAGTCGGCGATACGTTGTATGGATACTTGGACGCACGCAATGCCATGCCGGTGCGGGCGCTGCAACATATTCGCGCGACAAACGCCAACGCCGAACAAGCGCGACTGGCCAATATCAAACCAGATGCGGCGATGTTGCATATCATGCGCATCGGCTATCTGGAAAATGGCGCACCGATTGAATTGACGCATTCCTATTGTCGCAGCGATTATTACGATTTCGTCGCAGAATTGCGGCGGTAAAGCATGGGCATTCCCGAAAATCGCAGTCAACCCGGATCAACGCAATGCAATTGAATTCTGCCAAGTCCCGCAGTGCATTTAACTCCGGCCGAGCTCTGGCCTTGCAAAACAGCATCTCGAATAGCCGCGTACTGGCAATCGATGCCTTCCGTGGCATCACGATCCTGGTCATGATCTTCGTCAATACCCTGGCCGGGGTGCGCGGCATGCCGGCGTGGATGGATCACATGCCTGCCGATGTTGACGGCATGACCTTCCCCGACGTGGTGTTTCCTGCCTTCCTGTTTATCGTCGGCATGTCGATTCCATTTGCCATCGCGCAGCGCATCGCCAAAGGTGATGTCTTCCTGCAATTGCAAAAACACATTGTCATGCGGGCACTTGGGCTGATCGTCCTGGGCGTATTCATGGTCAATGCGGAGGAAGGCTACAACGAACAGGCGATGCACATGTCGATCTATCTTTGGAGCCTGCTCTTCTATGGCTGCGCAATATTGATCTGGAATGTTTATCGCTTCGAAAACAAACTCCTGGCATTGGCCTTGCGTCTAATAGGCGTGGTCGGCTTGCTGATCCTGGCTTGGGTGTTTCGCGGCGGCCCTGACGGCAGCGTTCGCCTGGCGCCGCAGTGGTGGGGAATATTGGGTCTGATCGGCTGGGCTTACCTGATCGCTTGCATTTTCTATCAATTGGGCAAAGGGCGCATTCTTCCATTGCTGGCTGCACTGGCATGTTGCGTGCTCTACTATTGCATTGGCCACCTTGATGCCATCAAGGATGCACCCATGTTGCAATTGCTATTGAGCCAATCCGATGATGCGTCGCATACCTCGATCGTTCTTTGCGGATTGATCTGCTCACTGATTTTCTTCGACGAAAATGCGAAAGCAACTGCTCGAACACGCTTTCTGCGGGCGGCAGGATTGGCATTTTGTTTGCTGATGGTTGGATATGTTCTGCGACCGTATTTCAAGATTTCAAAGATCTATGCGACGCCGACCTGGTGTCTTTACAGCTCCGCAATTTGCATCACCATTTTTGCTTTCCTATATTGGTTGGTCGACTTGAAAGCCATCCGTGCATGGACCGCGTTTTTTCGACCGTCCGCATCGAATCCCCTGCTGACCTACATTATTCCTTACATCGTCTACGCATTGATGCAATACCTGCACTGGTCCTTTCCATCGATCTTCCAGCAAGGCTTGCCCGGCCTGCTTTGGGCCGCCGGCTATGCAGTCGCGGTGATGGCATTGGTGATCGGCCTCAATCGCATGAACATCAGGTTGCAATTATAGAAATATCCCGAGCATAAAGAAAAACAGATTAATGAGCGCCTCGCCAATTCAGCGTATCGATCAGCCCGCTTCGACAGAAATGCTGAATGCCACGCCCCCAAAAGAAATTTCAATGCAAACAACTACGCGCATCAATTCAATCGACGCCTTACGCGGGCTAACCGTGGCCGCCATGCTGGTGGTCAACGACGCCGGCGATTGGGGGCATGTGTACCCCTGGCTCGAACATTCCGATTGGTTCGGATGTACCTTGGCGGACTTTATCTTTCCGTTTTTCATGCTGATTGTTGGCGTTTCGATCAGCCTGGCATTGGGGCCGAAAGTCGAGGCCGGCGGCGATCCCACCATACTCACGCGCAGCGTGCTTCTGCGCGGCCTGCGCATTGTGTTGCTGGGAGTGTGTTTGCACGTGATCGCCTCGTTTGCATTACAAGGGCGCGAATTCCGCCTGCTTGGCGTCTTGCAGCGGATCGGCATTTGCTTCTCGCTGATCGGGTTGCTCGCAATTTATGTCAGAAGCGCGCGCGTCCAGTGGAGCATTTTTGCGGCAATCCTTCTTGGGTACTGGGCGTTACTGGCCTTAAGCGGGCCGTTGTCCCCCGACCTCAATCTGGCGGACCGCATCGACACCAGGTTGCTTGGCTCGCTCGCCTACTTGTTCGACCCCGCCACCGGAAAGGCCCACGACCCGGAAGGCATATTGAGCACGCTGCCCGCGCTGGCGACGGTGATTTTGGGTTTGCGTGCCGGAGCATGGCTGCGCGCGGGCAAGATACGCCATTTGATGCTGGCCGGAATCGCTGCGATTGTAGTCGGTGGCCCTTGGTCGTTGACGTTCCCGCTCAACAAGCAATTATGGACGTCATCCTTCGTGCTATGGACTGGTGGGTTCGGGATGTTGGGGATCGCACTTGCGCATTACCTGATTGACCTTCGGGGTTGGCCTGCGATCGGCCGCAGCCTGGGCATCAACGCCATTGCCGCTTACGCCGGCTCCTGGCTGGCGACCTGCGCCCTGGAAGGCAGCGGCATCATGCAACCTTTGTATGCGATCTTTTTTGAGCGGCCACTGCTGCCCAGCTTTGGCCCGTTCGTACCCTCGCTCGCATTTGCCTTGGCCTTCGCCGCGGTATTCTGGCTATTGATGGGTGTCTTCCAAAAACGCGGATGGCGCATCAGCATTTAGTGCTCCATGCTATTCCTCAACCAGATGATTCTTGATCGCATAATGCGTCAGTTCGGCATTATGCTTGAGCTTCATCTTTTGCAACAGTCGCGAACGATACATGCTGATGGTCTTGACCGACAAGGTCAGCTCAGCGGCGATTTCACTGACCGATTTACCTGAGGCGATCAACGTCAAGGTTTGATACTCGCGATCCGACAGTGTTTCGTGCAAGGGAACTTCCCGGTCTTCGCCAATCTGGTTGGCAAGCTCCTGCGCCAGCGCCGCGCTGACGTATTTTTTTCCGGATGCCACCTGGCGAATGGCATTGACCAGATCAACCGGCGCACTCTGTTTGTTCAGGTAGCCGGCGGCGCCCGCCTTCAACGAACGGATCGCATATTGATCTTCGCGATGCATCGACAACATCAGCACCGCCAGATTTGGGCACTCCTTGCGCAGTTGTTTCAGCACTTCGATACCACTACGGTCGGGCAATGAAATATCCAGCAGAACGACATTACAGTCGCCCCGGCGCGCAATCTTGATCGCGTCGAAGCCGTTTTCCGCGAAACCGGACACGACGATGTCCTTGGTATCGGCCAGGATTTGCTTCAGTCCTTCGCGCACGATTGCATGATCGTCAGCGATGAGTATTTTAATGACTTCTTTTGCTGCCATAATTCTACGTCCTTCAATTGAACCCGCCGGATGCGGCATTCATCTTGATGTATTTAATGTTCGTGCGATGGGATACTGATTCCCACAATTGTTCCGCCGCTCACCGCAGGATTGATTGACAGGTTACCACCGAGTGCAGACACCCGCTCAACCATGCCGCGGATTCCGAAAGATTTTGGCTTCAGTCGATCGGACGCGGCCATGCCCTGGCCGTTGTCTTCGATTTCCAATTGCACGTCGCATTGATTGCGGACCAGCCGCACTTCGACGCGCGTAGCCTGCGCATGTTTGCCGATATTCGTCAGCGCCTCTTGAAAGATTCGGAATAATGCCGTGGCCTGATCGAGATGCAAATTGATCTCTTCCTCTTTCGACGTAAAGACACAAGGAATGCCCAATTGTTTTTCGAATTCCTTCGCTTGCCATGCAATCGCCGCAACCAAACCGAAATCGAGTATGCCTGGCCGCAAATCTCCTGAAATGCGATGCACGGTTTCTATGGTCCGATCCACCAACGAATCGACATAACCGGCTTTTTCGAGCAGAGCCGCATCTTCTGCCGGCAGTCGTCGCGTCAGCAACGCCAGGGCCATTTTTATCGCGGTCAAATTGCCGCCCAAGTCATCATGGATCTCGCGCGCAATGCGTGTGCGTTCTTTTTCTTTCACCGTTTCAACGTGAGCCGACAATTCAGCCAATTGCGCGCGCGAACGAATGATTTCTGCCTGCTCCAGTTTGCTATCGTTGATATTGGTCATGATACCTTCCCACTGGATGGCATCGCCGGTCAATCTGCGCGGGGTCGCCCGCAAATTGATCCATTTGATGTCGTTCCACTCTTCGACCCAAATGCGCCCCTCCCAGTTCCATCCTTTCATTTCCGAGGCGGATTGACGCATGGATTCCACATAGGAAGGCCTGTCTTCCGGCAGAATCAGTGACAGGAAATGACTGGAATCGCTGCGCAATTGATCGGCAGGAATCCCCAGCAATGCCTGACAACCTTCGCTCAGGTACGGAAAAGAAACGTTGCCATCTGCGCGCCACAAGAACTGAAACACCAAGCCTGGCGTGTTTGACACAATGGCCCGAAAACGAGCCTCACTGATCCGCAAAGCCTTGGCGGCTTCATAGCGCGCGCTGACGTCATTGCCGATGGCGATGAAGACTGGTTCGGATGGCGACAGGCAATAAAAGAAATGGTATTCGATCGGGTAGATGCTGCCATCCCTGCGCACTTGCGTCGTCTCCAGTGTCGCCTGCGTAACCTGGCCATCGCGCAGCGGCTGCAAAACCAATTCCAGTGTATCGACTGTCAAATTCCGGGCGATGTCCACCGGCGTTTTGCCCAGCAAATCGCTTTCGTCAAATTGCAGGTTCTCGCAGGCCGCCTGATTGACTTGTACAAATCGAAGCGTATCGCAATCGATCACGTAAATTTCGCTGAACGAGCCTTGCATGACTACTGGCAGCCATTCCGCATGCATCATATTGATTGTTTTTCCTTTGTTACCGGCTTGCTTAGAGTCATCAATGCGCTTACAAGCGACGTACCTAAACGAGACTTTTCTTCAATTCCGTATGGTGTCTAGGCGGCACCCATTGATCGATCCACGCGATCAATTGACTGGCGGCAATCGGCCGGCTCATGAAATACCCCTGGCCTTGGTCGCATCCCATTTTTGCCAGGATTTGCCAGACTGCTTCGCTTTCAATACCTTCCGCGACCACCCGCAAGCCCATATTGTGCCCGAGATCGATGGTCGAGCGGACAATTTTGGCATCGTCGACGTCGCGCTCCATGTTCATCACGAAGGATTTGTCGATCTTGAGTTCATCGACCGGCAAGCGTTTCAAATAGGCCAGGGACGAATAGCCCGTGCCGAAATCGTCAATTGACAAGTCCACGCCCATTGCATGCAAACCGTCCAGTGTCACTTGCGCCCGCAACGGATCGTCCATGATGGAACTCTCCGTTATTTCAAGGCAAAACGACTTGGCCTCAACTTCATGGCGTTTCAACACTTCGGCAAATTTATTTGGCAGATTTTGATCCAGCAAGTCGCGCGCTGACAGATTGACGGAAATCTTGGCCTTGACGCCGCTTGCGTTCAAATCACGGCACAACATTGCCGACCGCTCCAACATCCAGAGGGTCAATACACGAATAAAGCCCGTCTTTTCGGAGAACGGAATGAAATGATCTGGATAGATCATCCCCTTTTCAGGGTGTTGCCAGCGCACCAGCGCTTCCAATCCGATGAATTCGCCGGTGCCCAGGGATAATTTGGGTTGAACAAACAATTTGAATTCGTCGCGATCCAGCGCGCGACGCAGATCGCTGAGCAGGGATAGGCTTTCTTGGCTGGTCTTGTCCAGCACCGGATCGTACAGCACGGCCTCGTTCCCGCTCATCTTCGCGGCATACATCGCCACCTCGGCCCGGCTCAATAACGATTCGGCATCGGCGCCGTGAGAAGGAAAACCCGCAATCCCGATACCGGCCCCCAAATCCACCGTCTGTTCCTCAAGCGAAATGGGTGTTTCCAGGGATTTCAAAATGCGCGTTGCGACCGCCCTCGCCTCCGGCAAATCGATAAAAGGCATCAATACCGCAAACTCGTCGCCGCCCAGGCGCGCCACCTGAAATGTCGCTCCTACGGTCTCGGTAAGCCGGTCAGCAACTTGCCGCAATAAGGCATCGCCAAAACCATGCCCCAGCACGTCGTTGACATTTTTAAAACGATCCAGGTCCATCATCAAGATATAGCAGGCGCTCCCACGTTCACTGGATATTCTGATTGCGTCGTCAAGCAGCAATGCAAACTGGGCGCGGTTCGGTAAATTGGTCAAGGTATCCCAATACGCCAAACGCCGGATTTCCAATTCACGCTTGGCAATGCCGTCGCGCATGCTTTCAAATGCCTTCGACAGTTTCCCGATCTCGTCTTCACGCTTGATTTCAATCTGCCCTTCGTAATTGCCGTCGCCCAGGCGTTTTGCGGTCTCGGTCAGGTCACGCAACGGGCTGGCGATCCGCTTGGCGGCAAAGAAACTGGTGACAATGGCCGCGAAGATCAACACGCCGGTAATTTTCATCATGTTGCGTTGCAGTTGCAGGTAAGGTTCGATGGCGGCATCGATCGAACGCTGCAATACGACAGCGGCGCTCTGCCCCGGCTCGGCAGCAAGCGGCAGGATTTGCGCGCTGTAATCGCTGTCAGCCACGCGCAGGGCGCGTCGCACTGAAGTGCCGCCAGACACACCCTGTAATTGCGCCGCCACGCTCTTGGCATCCGCATCAGACAAAGTCGACGCATCGGCAATCCACGCGCCGTCCTTTCCCGAAACCAGGAAAGTCACATCTAGCGACGACAATTCAAGCATTTCCTGCGCAATTCGCTTGTCAAGCGGGAACGCCATTGCAACCCAGCCGACTGTGATTGGATACTTGATTGGAACGACCACCAATTGATACGGTTGATTATTGAAGATGCACAGGCCGATTTCGCCCTCGTTCCCACTCGGAGACTGATCCGCCTTGTCGATCAATTGCAAAATCGAATGCTCAAGATTTCCCGGCGGCTGTTTTGCGGTGGACGCGGTTATTTGACGATCCGTACTCACCAATAAAGTAAGCGATGCCTTGATGCGATCACCGCTATTGCTCAACAATGACTCAATTGTTTCCTTGTCCTCGGCCGACTCCTTGTTCCCCTCATTGCCTTTGGCAAGGGTGGCAATCGCGCTCTTGAATGCCGTGTCCTTTGCCAGTACGCGCGCGCTATCCAGCTTTTCAGTCGCTTTTTGATCCAGCAAATGCTTGAACAGAGGGATGCCCAAGGTCAATTGATCGCGAATCGACGCCTGTTCATTGCTGTCGATACCATGCCGAATCACAAAAAAGCCGGCCAACTGGACCACCAGTATCAGCACAAGAAACAGTGTGACGATGCGGCTTTCAAGGGTGCGGAAGCGCATTTGCATACCTAATTGGCGGGCACGTCGGATTTAACATTAAGCTTGAAGCTTGCGCTACTGTCGCCGCCAATAACGCTGATCGGCTGCTCGATGACTTGTGCATTCAACGGCAAATTGAAATGCCAAGCCTTTAATTGATATTTACCAGGAAGCATGCCATCCAGCTTGACCTGACCGGAAGCGTCGGTCTTGGCAAAATAAGGAGTGCTGACCACCTGAACATAGGCGACCATCTGGTCATGTATATTACAGCCGAGTACAACGGTCCCCGGTTTGTCGAATAGTTGCGGCGGCGCCGTTTTGCCCGAATAAAGCGGTTGGTCAAAGATCTTGGCGGGAGAAAATGAGTAGACGTGGTGCTTCACCGTGTCATTATTGGGGAAACTGATCTCGGTGCCCACCTGGACCACGGTCACTTTGGGTATGAATTTTCGCTTTCTTTGCTCGATTTCAGCCTGTCGCAGGGATTTCGGCAGAACTTGCCCGGATGCAGGTTCGGCATAGACCACGGCGTCGGCCAACGGTGCGCCAGCCCCATCGGTGACGGTGACAGTAAGCGAATCAGCCAACACAAGGGTTGGCCCCAAGACCAAACCAGCCATCAAAAAGCGGCAGAATATCTTAAACGTAAGCGTCATTGAATGCAGTCCAAGCAAAATTGGGGGGTCGCGCCAAGCATATCAAATTGCATCAATTATCTGCGATTTTTATTTCCAACTGGAAATGATTACACAGATCGCACAGGATTGCGCAAGCCAACCTCAATCGACTCCTATTGCACACACTATTTTAGAACCAGGTAAAGGATCTGGCGCCGCCCTTGTGGCAATCCAACCTGAAACGACTTTATCATAAGTACTTTGCAAAGCAATGATCGACTGTCGGCAGAAATGCCATTTGGGTACACATCAATGTGCGCCTGAATTGCAAGGGAGATGAAAAATGCTCCCTCAATGCACGATAAATCCTGATCAGCATACTGCCCCCACTCCAGTCCAAGTCAAAATCTTATTGCCGACATGAAATAGGGCTTCCATTTCAATATAAAGTCATGCTATACTTTTGTTTTTCGCGGCTGTAGCTCAGCTGGATAGAGTACTTGGCTACGAACCAAGGGGTCGTGGGTTCGATTCCTGCCAGCCGCACCAGCAATACCAAGGCCGTTAGTGATAGTAGTCACTAACGGCTTTTCTCATTTGTGGGGTTTGGTGACACCTTAGCGAGAGCTTCCAATTCAAGACGGATCGCCGTCCTCCCCTCCAACCGGGGCAACCGCCCCTCGCGTAAATTTAAGCTGTTTTGCCCCGAAGACAGCGATCGCACCGCCGCTTGTCGACTTGATCTTCCTTCTTATCAAATTCGATCTTTAAAGACGCGCATGTGTGGCGGGAATACAAACTCATATTGCATCACAGGATCAATATTTATCGACGAGTCTGTTCTGCAAAAAATTCGTACTTGTGTTGTCGACCCTGAACGGTCAAAGCCTCTTCCCGAAACCCGACATCCAATAATGAATTCTAGTCTATGTCAGACGTATTTTAATCTTTGCAATCCTCTGTGATTCATTTTCGCCGAAAGCGTTTGTTGGATAGATTCACGCCGCCCAAAAATGATCCATCTTCTTGATGCCCCATTTTTTCGCATTTTCGAGGCTGGCAATCCTATCCATATTGCCAGAGCGCGATAGATCGATCACTTCCGGCGGAACATACTCCTTCCGCTTGGTAGAAAAAAACACTTTTACCTTGGGCGTCAGCAATGACTTTTCAGACTGTTCAATCACCACACCTAGTCGGCCGGAAGAAAGCCCGACCAAGGTGCCAACCGGGTAGATTCCGATACATCGCACAAACGATTGGAATATGTGCTCATCAAAATGTCCTTTGCTCCATTCTGTCATTTTGACAATCGATTCGGCTGGTCCCCACCCCATTTTGTAAGGGCGGTTAGAGGTAATTGCGTCATACACATCGCAGACGGCAGCCATTTTTGCATATAGACTGATCTCGTCACCTTTCAACGCGAACGGATATCCGCTGCCATCGATCTTTTCGTGATGATGCAAACAAACGTCAAGTGGAACTTCGCCGACAATTCCGCCTTCTTGCAATATGCGATGACCTTCGCGCGGATGACTTTTCATGACGGCAAATTCCTGGTCGGTCAGTTTGCCTGGCTTGTTGAGCACGCAAGTCGGCATCACTGCCTTGCCCAGATCGTGCAGCAAGCCGCCCAAACCCGCCTGGCGGGTCTGGGCTTCGTCAAGATGAAGTTGCCGCGACAACGCCACCATGAGCGCACACACGGCGACGGAATGCATATACGTGTAGTCGTCGGCGGATTTCAGCCGTGCCAGGTTGATCAATGCAGAGGGATTACGCATCACCGAGGCGGAGATCTCTTCTACCACTTCACCCGCCGCCTCGACCGAAATGGCCTTTCCCATGCGTGCTTCCTTGAACATGGATTTGACGGCGCTGGTTGAACTATCGCAGATCTGCTCGGCGCGCTGCATTTCCTCCGCCATAGATACTCGCTTGGAAATTTCCGGTTGTCTTGTTTTCGGCATCGGTGCCACTTCCACGGTTTTTACGAGATTTTGCTCTTCCACTACCTCTTCAGGCTCGATCGTCGTCATATCGATTCCTTTCTCGACATCGATCCAGACTTCCGCAATACCGCTATTGAGAATCAAGAGAATATCGCTTTGCTCTGTAACAATGAACTTGGAACGCCAAAACGGACTTTTCATCCACGAGCCGCACAGCGCATGCAAATGCATGCCAATGGTCAGATGCTTAGCAGGAATCTTTTTCAACATGTTGATCTCGATAATGGCAAAATTCGAAGGGAAATGGGTCTACACGCAGTCACGCTAATAAATCTGGCGCGAGCTGTTTCAACATACTCATGAGCAGGGCCGGATCAAACGGCTTTGGCAGGCAGTTATTAAAGCCGAGTAATTTATTTTTCTCGCTATCACAACAAAGTGTTGTCGCCGTCATCGCCACGATGATCGTCTTACGCGCATCACGTTCTTCATGCTGGCGAATTCTTGCCGTGGCCTCGACACCGCCCATTACCGGCATTTGCATATCCATTAAAATAATGTCATATTTCCGATGAACACACATCTCAACGGCCTCAACGCCATTGCAGGCAAGGCTGACCGCATGACCCAAGCAAAGCAAAATGGCTTGCGCTATCTGCAGAATGATTTGGTTATCATCCACGACCAATATCATTAATTTCGCTTTGGTGGACAATATCTCCGCACGAAAGGGGGCCATCAAATTTGGCAGAACGTTTTCAAGACCACCGCCACCATTTTGATTCGAGACGTTCATTTTCCATCCTTTTCACAAGGTACTTACGTGCGTGATATACGTTATGTAGCCGGTTGCATCTGTCGGAATTTTCTGCAACGTCGGTTGGCATAAACGCATTCCGAAAAATGGGCAAAAGCTCGCCCCCGCCCATCGGAAATGGAGGACCACCAGTGTGATGTCGTCACGACTTACCGATCGGAATCGCGGCCAATCAAATGCCACAATTCCGATTGTCAATAGGTCCGATTAAAATGCTTCCCATTCCCCGCTCATCGTCGAATTGGCTACACGTTTCACTTGCGTCAACGGTACAATCGGTCGTTTGGCGTTCTTGGCGCTTGAAATTGCCGTCACTCTGGTATCACTTGCATGCGCTTGGCGAGCCCGAGTTTTCGATGGCGTAATGCTCATCGTTTGGGCGGAATCCAGCTTAAATACGTTGACCGTTTCCACCAATTGGCCAGCTTGCTCTTGCAGGGACCCTGCTGCCGCAGCGGCTTCTTCGACCAGGGCCGCATTTTGTTGCGTCACTTCATCCATTTGCGCGATGGCTTGGTTGATCTGCTCGATACCGGCAGTTTGTTCTTGGCTAGCTGCGGTAATTTCGCTGATGATGTCGCTGACGCGCTTGACGCTAGTTACTACTTCCTCCATCGTCGCACCGGCCTCGTTGACCAGCTTACTACCTGCATCCACTTTTTCAACGGAGTCGCCGATCAGGGTCTTAATTTCCTTGGCGGCGCTAGCGCTGCGTTGTGCAAGATTACGCACTTCGGCAGCCACCACCGCGAAACCGCGCCCTTGTTCACCGGCTCGGGCCGCTTCCACGGCGGCATTTAGTGCGAGGATATTGGTCTGGAAGGCGATACCGTCGATGACGCTGATGATGTCGACGATTTTTTTCGCTGAGTCGTTGATCGCACTCATCGTATCGACGACCTGGGCAACCACCGCGCCACCCCTGATTGCTACGTTGGACGCCGATACCGCCAATTGATTGGCTTGCAGTGAATTGTCGGCGTTTTGTTTCACGGTACTGGTCAATTCTTCCATCGACGATGCGGTTTCTTCCAACGACGCGGCTTGCTGTTCGGTACGCGAAGAGAGATCCATGTTTCCTGCCGCGATTTGAGCCGATGCCGTAGCGATCGTTTCGGTACCGCTGCGCACGTCACTAACAATATTGGTCAAGTTGTCACGCATTCTTTTGATGGCATGCATCATGCTGGTTTCATCGCCAGTGCGCACCGTGACCGTGGCAGTGAGGTCGCCATCAGCGATTTTACTCGCGACATGCGCCGCTTCGCTAGGTTCTCCACCCAATTGATTTAGCAATCCACGGGTGATGTAAGTGGCAAGAGCCGCGCCTAGAATTAAGGCGAAAATTTCCAAGCCAATCATGAGATTCCGACTGCTCCGATATTGGTCGCCCGCGATATTTCCATCTTGGGTAGCGACTTGTATTTCGAAATCGACCAACTTTTGTAGGGAGTCAATATACGACAATTGTGCCGGACGCATCTTTTCCAACAGCATAGCCTTGGCTGTTGCCATGTCTCCACTGGCTATCAACTTCAAATATTCGTCTTCAAGTGGAGCATAAATTGCGCGAGCATCGATGACGGCCTGCAACAATGTCTTTGCTTCCGGCAACGTGGTTGTTTTCTTCAACTGATCCATATATTCCATGCGTATTTTCTTATCTTCTGCAACTGCGTCAATTTCTTTTTTTATTTGATCAGGATCGGTCATGATTAGCATATTGCGCGTGTGCCGCGCAGTGTCTAAGACCCTTACTATCCAAGCATTTGCGGTGTTCATTTTTGGTACGCGATCGTTCGCCAACACTTGAACGTCGTTATTCAGACTTGATAACTGTGAAATGGCTACTCCAACAGCCACAGTGAGCAATAACAGGATAGCTCCAAAGCCAATGAGCAGGCGATTAGCGATTTTCAGATTCGAGAAGTTCATTTTGTTTTCCATTCAATTGGTAATGTTTGCGAAGAATTTCTGCTGTAGTGCCCAGGAAATCAATTGACGATATGCTTAGTCAAGCCAAATTTCGGCCCCGACACCAACGATTCAATATCGACCAGTATCAACATGCGCTGATCGATCGTACCCAATCCGATTACGTAGTCCGACTCAAGGGCCGCGCTCAGTTGCGGCGCGGCTTTAATTTGATCCGCCATCAAACTGATTACGTCCGATACGCTGTCAACGACCATGCCGATGACTCGCTTGCCGACGTTGATTACAATGACGACCGTGAATTGATCGTAGGTTGGTGCACTGGTATTGAGTTTGATGCGCATGTCGATAATGGGGACAATGACGCCACGCAAATTGATCACACCCTTGATGAATGCTTGGGCATTCGCAATGTGGGTCACTGAATCGTACCCGCGCAATTCCTGGACATTCTGAATATCGAGGCCGTATTCTTCCGCACCGAGGGTAAAGGTGAGGAATTCCGATGGCAACGCCGACCTGCGTTCTTTTTGCTCACGGTGTGGCTGTGCAATGCTTGACATGTTTCTTCCTTTTGCGTTGCGAAGAATGTCAAATCGGCATAGGAAAACAGCGATTCACAGCGTAGCTTGTGACGAGAAAGACCCATCGGTCGGCTTTCACCGCCCGTTGGATTGCCATTACGCTCTATCGCCCGACACGACAATTCTTCGTTGCGTCACGTGAAGCCAAGAAGCAAAAATGCAAATCATTGGCACCGCAATGCAGTTAAAAATAATTTTGAATTTGAAACGTTCGGCGGAGTTTGGCCGGAGGACTACAGAATCACCGCGAGGGAATGGCGGCTGAAATCGGCAACTTGTTATGTTGGTTCAGAACAGCTTGGTTTTAGGTTCTGAACTCGATGACAAGGGAGTGATGCATTGGCGATCTATGAAATCGATTATAAAGGTATTTTTCCGCATGGCAAGACATTCTTGTCTGCGCACACTGTTTGACACAATCTTTAACAAACCTGTTATCGATGTGTAATGCATTGAATGCGCAAGCTAACCATTTGGACGACGCACTCGCATGGATTAAATCCATGGCATGGAATGAAATTCAATCCTATCGCGAAGCTGCTTTGACAAACAACGCGCTAAGGCTATTGAACATTTCTTCTGCGGATAACAGTTTTTCAGCGACTTCATTCATTTTGCAACGATTCGAGCGTGAGTAGGCGCGTAATATTTCAAACGCCGTGTTGCGGTCGCTGCCGTATTTCGCCATAAGCAGGCCGATTGCCATGCTCGTTTCACGTCCAGAATTCAAGGCGACAGTCAGGTTCGCCTCGCTGTTACGTAGTCGCTTGATCTCATCCGCGCGCCCAAGCGCCGCTTCAAAGGCTGGAATAATCTGGGCAACCTCGAAGGGCTTGAGTAAGTAGCCGACTGCGCCATGATCGGTCGCTTGCTTAATAATTTCGGCCTCTGCGTGCGCTGATATAAACATGAACGGAATGTTGGTTTCAGCCTGCAAGAATTTTGCCAATTCTATTCCTGACATCTCGCCCATGACGACATCGAGCAAGGCCAGATCCGGCTGGAATTCGATCGCCAATTTCATCGCTTCCTGCCCGGAAGTCGCTTCAATGGTTTCATAGCCCGCGTTGCGTACTGCCTGGCCGATAATCGCTAGTGTCAACGGCTCGTCATCGACAAGCAACACACGGCGTTTTGGCGCAATTTTGGTCAGCATTTGGTGAGCACTCCTTGTCAATGCAAAATTCAAATTCGAACCCGCTTTGATGTTTGGAAAAGCGGTTTAGCTATTTAGTCCTTCAGCAGACGCCCATTGGCGTTGAATGTCAAGAAGCTGGGGCAGTATTCTGGAAAAAACGCCCACCAACTCGGGATCAAAATGCTGCCCCGAGGCGGCGCTAATATGCGCCACGATTTTTTCAATCGACCATGACTCCTTGTAGGGACGCTTCATGCTAAGTGCGTCGAAGACGTCTGCGAGCGCGACGATGCGCGCCGACTCCGGTATGTCTTTGCCGCACAGGGCTCCAGGGTAACCGCTGCCATCCCATTTCTCGTGGTGGCGCAACGCCACTTCCGCCGCCAACTGGAACACTGCGGCATTACTCTTGCTCAAAATGTCGAAACCAATCTGTGGATGGGTCTTCATGACGATCCATTCTTGCTCGTCCAGCGGTCCCGGTTTGCGCAAAATCCCTTGAGGAATGCCAATCTTACCCGTGTCGTGCATGGGTGCGGCGAGTTCAAGCCGCTCGCTACTCTCGGCGTCCCACCCGCAACCTTGGGCAAGGGCGCGCGCATAGGCCGCCATGCGCCAGATATGTGCGCCAGTATCGGTATCGTTAAAATGTCCCGCCTGACCCAGCATGAGAATGGCATCGCGATAGCTCTGTTCCAGTAAGGTGGCACGCACCAGAGACAAATGGGTGGCCACGCGGGCGCGTACAATCGGCTTCGAGACAGGTTTGATCAGGTAATCGACGCCACCCGCGTCAAAACCAGCAGCTTCGTGCGCCGTATCCGCATAGGCCGTCACAAAAATTACCTGAACGCTACTTGTTGGGTCTATTTTCTTAATCTGACGACACAGATCGTAGCCGTTGATA
>Ga0302309_10002201_pt1 | contig 16546 bp, 10 predicted proteins | sample III_Palsa_N1_1_FD_200453 | JGI IMG/M metagenome (GOLD analysis project Ga0302309, IMG submission 200453) | Peat permafrost microbial communities from Stordalen Mire near Abisko, Sweden - III_Palsa_N1_1 | ecosystem: Environmental > Terrestrial > Soil > Palsa > Peat permafrost | place: Sweden... | reverse complement strand
TAGTTAGGCTGATTTTGGACGGAGTAGTCTTCTTTGAATTGTTCATGCTGTTATTTTTTCAGTATTACGCTGGCCGCAGGCAGCCGAAAAGATGAAAAAATGGCAAAAGGAAAGACAATTTTTCCGGGAAAAACGGCTGGCATTTTTTGTGATGGGCAGATTTTATTAAACCAACTAAATGCCATGAAAACAAGAAACATTTTATTAGTAGTCTTGATCAGCGCCGCTACCAGCGGGTTAAGTTTTTGGGGTTACAGTGGATTGTTGCAACACAGGTATGAGGCCATACGGGAGCCTGGTAAATTACCCGTGAATTATGTTGGTTATTTGGACAGACCAACCAATGCAGGCCCTGCCGATTTTACATCAGCCAGCACGTCGTCTACGCCTGCCGTAGTCCACATTAAAACACGGATCAGACAGCAGGTGTCCAATAACCTTCCCAGGCGCGGCAACCCTTTTTCGGATTTTTTTGGAGATGGAGACCCTTTTGGTGCGTTCTTCGGCGGTCCGCGGGTTGTGCCGGAGCAGCGCGCCAGCGGCAGCGGGGTCCTCATCAGTAATGACGGATATATCGTAACCAATAACCACGTGATAGACAAAGCGGACGAGATCAGTGTCACGCTTTCCAACCGCAAGTCCTACAAGGCTTCGCTGGTAGGCGCCGACCCGAACACAGACCTGGCTGTACTAAAAATTGACGCCGCCGGACTTCCTTACCTGGTATATGGCAACAGCGACGAGGTAAAACTCGGGCAGTGGGTGCTGGCGGTAGGTTATCCTTTAAACCTTGATGTAACGGCTACCGCGGGTATCATCAGCGCCAAAGGAAGGAGTATCGGCATCAATAAAAGCGACCGGCCCGTTGAGTCGTTCATACAGACAGACGCCGCAGTTAACCCAGGCAACAGCGGCGGTGCGCTGGTCGATATAAACGGGGAACTGATTGGGATCAATACGGCCATTGCTTCGCCCACTGGTAGCTATGCAGGATATTCGTATGCGATCCCGGTAAATATCGTAAAAAAAGTCGTCAATGACGTGTTGACATTTGGCGCTGTGCAAAGGGCTTATTTGGGTGTTAGTTACGCGCAGGATAATTTGTCAGCGGAAGAAAGAACCCAGTACGGCATTAAAGAAGGCGAAGGGATTTTCATCACAGGTGTTGCAACAGATGGGGCGGCACAGGCAGCCGGACTGAAAAAAGGCGATTTCATCACGAAAATAAATGGCGCGGCCGTGAGCACGGGTCCCGAGCTGCAGGAGCAGATCGCACGGTATAAACCGGGTGATAAAATTTCCGTCGCCTACCGGCGTGAGGGCAAAGAGGCATCGGTAACCGTTACGCTCAAGAATAGATCCGGCAACTACGATACGGTTAAAAAGGCAACCATGCTGGATAAACTCGGTGGCGCGGAACTGGAAACGCTTGACGCGGCCATCGCAAAAAAGAATGGCCTGGAAGGCGGCGTGCTGGTGAAGAAGATTGGTAACGGCATACTACTACGCACGCGCATGCAACAGGGCTTTGTCATCACCAGCATAAACGGCCAGTCGGTAAATAACCTGGAAAGTCTTTCGTCTGCGCTTGGTTCCGCCCAGGGAATTGTAAGGCTGGAAGGTATATACCCCGGCTATGAAGGCACGTACGCCTACCCGCTAAACCTGGACGAGGGTAACAAAGGCGACGATGATGCGCACTAGGCGCCCAGGCCCGCGGTGCCCGGCGGCGGCAGGGTTTATTAAAGAACATAATAAGGAAGGTGAAGCTGCCCGTTGGGGCAGCTTTTTTTATAGGGTGTCAAGGCGGCATATCTTCAAGATTTATTCGCTTGAAGATCTCGCGGGTGATGATCTTGACATTGTTGCACAATTCTGCCATGGAGCAACTCAGTACGTGCATGTTGACAGGCAAACCCTGCCGTTTCTCTACGAGATCGAGATGCAACACTCCGTCATCTCCTATCGGAATCTGGCCGTCGAAGGTCGAAAAAAGCCTCAAGGCAAATTCCCTGTCACGCCCGAGGTCGAAACACGCGAATCGTTCGAAGCCGCCGGCCGTTTTCATATTAAATTCTATAAAGAAGGTCGTTGTCATAATCGATATTTTGTTTGTGACGATCCTTACCTTTTTCGATTATCCGTCGTAGAATATTAACCCAGGCGGTGGATAGAAGGAGGGCAAGACCAGTGACTGCAACGCATGTTTTATAAAATCCGCTGGTAATGGCTCCCGTATCGTATGCAATCGAGCATGCAACCAGTCCAAATTCTCCCGTTTGAGACAGGAGCGCGCCGGCGTGCAAGGACAGCATCCAATGATGGCCCATCAGTCTAAAGCCCACAGCGGAAAGCAGGCCGTTGATCAGCAACACCCCAAACGTCAATGATAAAACGGTTTGCCAATGCTCCCGGATGAATTGGGGATCGAGCCGAAGGCCAATGGAAACAAAAAACAGTGCGGCGAAAAACACCTGAAAGGGTCTTAAGGTATTGCCTAACCAATGAAATCCCCTGGTTCGGCCGAGATAGACACCTGCCGCGAAGCTGCCCAACGACGGTGGTAGCCCGGCTTTCGCAGCCAGAAAGGCGAATCCGAGACATATAAAAGCGCCGAGGAATACTTGCAGATCGTGATCTTTTTCCAGATCGCCGGCCTCCCGCCATTGAAAAAGTTTCCGGTTTCGAATGGAACGCAGCAGCAAAAGGAACAGTCCGCAGCATCCCAGAGAAAGAACCGTACGCGTCCATTCGGCTGGTTTTCCGGCCGCCAACTGCATTGCCGCGAACGTGGGGCCTGCGAGCACATCCTGAAACAGCAGCATGTTCAGCACGATCTTCCCCATCGTGGTATGAATCTCGCCGTTTTTCCTAAGCATTTCACCCACCACTGCGGTACTGTTGAAAAGGAGCAACACCGATAGTAAAAAAGCATTGCCGGCTTTTAGGTGGAGCAGATAGCCAGCCACCATCGCCACGAAAATGGAAAGAACGGTCTTGATTAACTGAGCGATGACCGGCTGGGTAAGCAAAGACCTGTTGTCTGGTATCTCGAGCTCGATCCCCAGAAAGAACATCAACAACAACACGCCGATCTGGCCGAGATCCTCTATTGCCCTCGCTTCTCCGAAGACGCCGCTGACGGAAGGACCGAGAAGCAGGCCGGCGAGGATGTATGCCACCAGGTATGGCTGGCGAAATCGCTTTAGGACCAGGATCATTAACAAAATTACCAGGCATAGGATGCTTGTCGGGAATAAGATGTCTGGCATAGCTTTATTGCACCTTTAAAATGGAAAAGGGCGAACTGCACGCAGTCCGCCCGTCGAATCGATCTTCTTATGCCGGACGGAGCCGTTATTGGACGCTTATGGTCCGGGAAGCCTTCACGGCATTCGCTTTTTTAGGCAGGGTCAGTTTGAGGACGCCATTCTCATAGCGGGCGGCAGCCTTTTCGACGTCCACTGTTTCATCGACCGCAAAGGTTCGGGTGAACGACTGCTTCCGGTATTCGCGGCGCAGCCAGCGATCGTTCTCGGCTTGCTGGGTGTCTTCTTCCTTGTGCTCAAAAGAGACGGTCAGCGCGTCGCCGTTGAGTTGCAACTGGAAATCCTGCTTTTGCAATCCAGGAGCGACGACCTCTATCTCATAAGCCTTGTCTTGTTCCCGGACATTTACGGGAACGCCGGAGCGTGTCTGCAATCCATTGAAACCCCAAAACTGATCGTCGAACCAACGGTCGAGATTGTGATGAAAGAGCTGATCTACGGCACTTCCAAAATTTGCCGGACGGGCATTGTCTTTTTTGATGATGTTTGTCATGATCTCCTCCTTTTGTTTTAGTGGATGATATATCCATGATCAAGTGCTGTGCCAACGGGTAAAAATGAAAATTTTGCAGAAAAAAATGTCAGCGTAAGTTGTCAGAATTTCAGGAACCTGAATGCAGGTGGTCAATCGGCCAAAGGTCGCCGGCTGATGCTTGGTTTTTTCATACCGGAATGCAGAATAGTAAGTATTGGTCATTGAATTGAGAACTAAGCCGAAGTTGTTCGATAAAATCAACTGTCGAAGGACGTGAGAATTCGAACACCTTATTATAGCTTTATATATTTGTATCTTTTTAAAAACGAAAGAAAAAGCCACCCCAAATGGAGTGGCAGTCAAAAAAATGGTCGCAAAAGACCTCAGTGCGCGGGATGAGATTCGAACTCACACACCCTTTCGGGCGCTACCACCTCAAAGTAGTGCGTCTACCAATTTCGCCACCCACGCAGCCGAAAAATTTGAAGTGGGTGCAAAAATAGGGCTTTCGTGCGGGATTTTCAAGCGTGGTCGGGTCGGCGGGTAAATTTTTTTCGGGGGGTGGGGTGGCTATTTTTTGAGGATGATGCGGAAAGTCGTTCCCTTACCCAGTTCCGAATGCCGGACGAATAGTTGCCCCTTATGATATTGCGCGATAACTCGCTTGGAGAGGCTCAGGCCCAGGCCCCAGCCGCGTTTCTTTGTGGTAAATCCCGGTTTGAACACCTTTTGCAAATTACGGCTGGCGATGCCTTTACCCGTGTCGGTCACGTCGATCACTATCTCCTTTTCGAGATCGGCGATGGCAATGGTGATCGACCCTTTCCCCTCCATAGCGTCCAGCGCATTCTTCAGCAGGTTCTCGATCACCCAATCGAACAGAGGTCCCGAAATACGGGCGGAGAGCTGTGCCGGCCCGGGGCCAACTTGATCGGATGCCTGTCCCGGCATCGCGGATTGAGCCGCGCCCGGCGATTCAATGCCCCCGGGCGTCTGCAACACAAATTGTACCTTCCCCGTCGCCCGCTTACGAATATACTCCATCATGATGCGGATCTGCCCGATCACATCACGCTCTTCCAAAACGGGCGTACTACCGATCTTGCCAAACCGGTCGGAGACCAGCTTTAACCTGTCCACGTCTTTTTGTATCTCCTGCACCGTTCGCGGATCTATATTGGTCTCTTTCAGCATCTCCACCCATCCTTCCAGCGAGGATACAGGTGTGCCAAGCTGATGGGCCGTCTCCTTGGCCATCCCGGCCCAAAGCTGGTTCGTGGTGGCCTTATTACGGATAGTGACGGAGTAGAGGATAAAAAAGAGGAATAGCGCGACGATAAAAAGCTGCACAAGCGGATAATACCGCACCTCATCCAGTAAGATAGTATGGCCATAATAATAGCGGTTGGCGATATACGGGCTGTCGCTCAACTTAACTTCCACGGGGCCGTTCTCCGCCCGGAATTTCTTCACCTGGCGGTAAAGCCACGCCCTGTCCCTCGCGGCCCTGGCACTGTCCAGGTTAAGGTAGTCGATGATGCTGTCCTGCTCGTTGGTCTCGATGATCGGGATCGACTGCTGATCGTTACGGATCAGGTTGGGCAAGGTAAGGTCCATCCCGGGATTATGGATCATTGCTTTGCTGGCGGCTACCCACAGGGATACCTTCTGCCGTTCATCGGCAGCGATCTTCTTGGCCAGGTATTGGGAGTAGAAGATCGTAGCGCTGACGATGACGATGGCGACCAATGCCAGCAAGGACCTCCAGTTTAACAATGATCGGATCATAGGGCTAAAATTATAAAAACCACTCCACTAAATGTCTATTCCCTTATTTTTGGACCTCATTATTATATCCAGATACGTTTGACGCCAACAACAGCCATAGTCATACTCAATTTTAACGGACGCCGCTACCTTGAACAGTTCCTCCCTTTTGTGACGGCCAATACCTGCCCGGGCGCGGAAGTCATCGTCGCCGACAATGCCTCGACGGACGACTCACTGGACTTCCTAAGGGAACACTATCCCACGATCCGCGTGATCGTGCTGGACCGGAACTACGGTTTTGCGGGAGGATACAATGAAGCCCTCCAACAGGTACAGAGCGACTACTACGTCCTGTTGAATTCGGATGTGGAGGTCGCGCCGGGCTGGATAGAACCCATCCTCAGGTTGATGGAAAGCGATCCGACGATCGGGGCCTGCCAGCCCAAGATAAAGATGTATGCCGACCGTGACTCCTTTGAATATGCCGGCGCGGCGGGTGGCTGGCTCGACTACCTGGGATATCCCTTCGCGCGGGGACGTATATTCGACGTCTGCGAGACCGACACCGGACAATACGACCAGGCCGTGCCGGTTTTCTGGGCCAGCGGGGCCGCCCTATTCATCCGCTCCAAACTCTGGCATGAGCTCGGCGGGTTGGAAGGTTTTTTCTTTGCCCACCAGGAAGAGATCGATCTTTGCTGGCGCATGCAGCTGGCCGGCTACAAGGTCTACTGCTGTCCTGAATCGGTCGTCTATCATGTAGGCGGTGGTACGATGCCCAAGGGCAATGAACGCAAGGTCTTTCTCAACTTCCGGAACAACCTTATCATGATGGCCAAATGCCTGCCGCCGGGGCAATGGCTCTGGAAGATACCCTTTCGTTTTCTGCTCGATTCAGTGTCGGCCTGGAAATCCCTTTTAGCCGGCGAAGCCGTCTATTTCTGGGCCATCCTGGAAGCCCACCTGGCTTTTTTCAAGTGGCTGGCAGTCAGTCGGAAAAAGAGCCTTTTCCCCCCGAAAAAAACCGGGAAACTCCAGGGCTGGTACACCGGGAGCATTGTCTGGCAATACTTTGTGCGGGGAAGGAAAACTTTTGCCGAAATTGTAAAGTCCAAAAGTTGAATTTCCGGGTTTATGCCCTATTTTTGCAGGACCTAATTAAATCGTTATGGATCAAGCATTAGACGAACCGATAGCATTTAAGGACCCGAAATTAAAGGACATCGCCAACAGCTGGGTAGACTCATCCGCTTTCCTGTTTTATCTTTCTGTTTTATGCATTGTCGCGTTGTCGATCGGCTGGACTTACAGCATGTACTCGCATCGTTACATGGGTAAACCGAACGTCAATGTACCGGGGAACACCTTGTACACGCCCCAGTACAAATAGTTCAAAAAAAATTTTGCGTCGGTGCCTTCTTTCCCTATTTTTGCACCCCCGGAAATAAACGCAACACAGCGTAAAGCCAGGGAAGCAAGTAGGAAACGGATAGCTCTTTTTTTCAAATAATTTGTAGATGCGGAAGTAGCTCAGTTGGTAGAGCGCAACCTTGCCAAGGTTGAGGTCGCGGGTTCGAGCCTCGTCTTCCGCTCAAACCACCCGGCCGGGTAAACCCCGGCCGGACATAAACCCCGACTGGGTAAACCCCAGTCGGAAATTAGCGACGATTCCACCCACGGTGGAATTTTTTGTTTTAGCCCTTGTGGCGGAACTGGTAGACGCGAGGGACTTAAAATCCCTTCCTACGCAAGTGGGGTGCAGGTTCAATTCCTGTCGGGGGCACCACAGACACTCGGCCCGCGCTAACGCGCGGGCTTCGCTATTTAATGAAATTTACCCCCCTATTATATCAATTTGACCCCCCATGCAATGGGGGGTTAACCAGCATATTTGCAATTATTTAACATTTAATAATTGCCATATGGACAAAACCTAGACTACTCTTCTTCCTTTCAAAAGCCCCAAACTAATTGTTTGCTAACATCTTATAAAATGCTATATGAAAAAAGTCAAGCTACTGCTACTAGTATGTTCATTTCTACTATTAAACATTGCCGTATCGGCCCAAACCAGGACTATTACCGGCACGGTCAAGGACTCCAAAACCGGGGAGCCCGTTCCCGGGGCCACCATTAAGGTCCTCAACTCGAAATTTGGAACCTCGGCCGATGAAAAGGGATCGTTCAAGATCCAGATCCCGTCCACCCTCACAAAAGTGGTTTTATCCATCTCCGGCGTTGGTTTCACAACAGTTGAGATCACCCCACACGACGAAAATGTCACTATCGGGCTTAATGCCGTAAACAAGCAGTTGAACGATGTAGTCGTTGTCGGCTACGGAACGGCTAAAAAAGCAACTTTAACAGGAGCCATCAGTACAATTAAAGCCAAAGAAGTAACGGAGGCTCCGGTGACCAATGTGACCAACGGTCTGGCCGGAAGATTACCCGGCCTGGTTGCCGTCACCAGTAGCAGCGAGCCCGGCTCCGATGCCACTAACTTACGCATACGCGGCAGCAACACGTTTAACGATAACAGCGTTTTGGTGGTGATCGACGGGGTGCCGGATAGAAGTCTGGAGCGTATCGACCCCAATACCATCGAAAGTATAACGGTATTGAAAGACGCTTCTGCGGCCATTTATGGTTCGAGAGCGGCTAATGGCGTTATCCTGGTTACCACCAAACGAGGGAAAACAGGGAAACCCGAACTTACATTTAATGGTAATTATGGCTACAACCAGCCTACAAAATTGCCAAAAATGGCGGATGCCCCGCTTTATGCTACCGCACTGAATGAGATCGCCTACTACAACAATCCTTCCGGCGGCTTGAACCAAACTTACACGCCCGACCAAATTCAGAAATTCGCAAATGGGTCAGACCCCTTGCGTTATCCCAATACCGATTGGTTCAAAACAGTCCTGAAACCCAGGTCGGCTCAAAGCAATGAAAACATTTCCATATCGGGCGGAACAGAATCTATGAGATATTTTGTTGCCCTGGATCTTAAGCACCAGGACGGACAATATAAAAACAGCGGCACCTATTACAACCAATACGGATTTACATCCAACATCGATGGTAAAATAAGCAAGGACATTCATATCGCTGTAGATCTGACCGGACGTTTAGAGGATAGGCATTATCCTCAAAAATCCTCGGCTACTATTTTCGGCGACCTGGTATCGGCGTATCCAACCTCAGTCGCCTGGTGGCCCAACGGAGACCCTGGTCCCGCGCGTGAACACGGCGAAAACCCTGTTGTGATCTCAACCCCCGCCACGGGCTACAATAACGACAAATACTATGTTTTTAACTCGAATGTAAGATTGGACGTCAACATTCCCTGGGTCAAGGGTTTATCGTTCAACGGGAATGTATCTTTCGATCAGGGCTTTGATTTTGACAAGAATTTCACTGAGCCCTGGCAATTATATTCATGGGACGGATCGACAGTAGATGCCAAAGGACAACCGGTTCTTACTTCCAATGTTTTTGGCGCAGGCACAAACAATTCACCCACCTTATACGAAGATTTCCAAAGCAATTATTCAAAATTGGCTTATGGCCTGGCAAATTATCAAACGAACTTCGGCGATGAGCACAGTTTGAAATTGATGCTTGGATCACAGGTTTCAAAGACCGATACGGAATACTTCAATGCTTACAGAGACCTGTTTGCTTCCACCGCTGTCCAGGAATTGTTCGCCGGGGCAACAGCCAATCAAGCCACCGGAGGTTCAGGCAACGTAAGTTCAAGGCTGAGTTATTTCGGAAGAGTCAATTACAGCTATGCCAATAAGTATTTGGTGGAGTTTGTCGGCAGGTATGATGGCTCTTACATCTTCGCTCCGGGCCATAGATATGGCTTTTTCCCCGGCGTTACGGCGGGCTGGGTAGCATCTGAAGAAAGTTTCTGGAAAGACAACGTTAGGTTCATCGACTATTTTAAACTGAGGGGATCCTGGGGAAAGACGGGCAATGACCGCATAGCCGGTTTTCAATATCTGACTTCCTATCTGTTTGGCAGTAGTTACTATAATGGCACCGGACAATATTATCCATTTGTGGTAAACAGCGCAGGCGCGCTCAGTGAACTGCAAACGGTGTATGAAAGCGTTATTGCCAACCCGAATATCACGTGGGAAGTGGCCAACCAAAGCGATGTTGGCTTCAATGCTAATTTCCTGGACAGCAAATTGCAGGTTGAAGGTGATTATTTCTATTATAAAAGGAGTAATATCCTGTGGCCTCAAAATGCAACCGTTCCGTCTTCAGCGGGTTTGTCCCTGCCAAGTGTAAACTATGGTAAAGTACAAAATCAGGGCTTCGATTTCAACATCAGCTATGCCAATACAACCAGGCGCCAATTCAACTATTCTGTTTCATTCAATGGAAGTTACTCTCAAAACAAGGTGTTACAATGGGGCGAGGCCCCTGGTGCACCGGTATGGCAGCAAACCACAGGGCACCCCATGGGTTCAGGATTATATTATGTAGCCAACGGGATCATACATAACTCGAAAGACTCCGCCGACTATGCGGGCAGCTTCAAATCCTGGGGGCTTAGTACTACTCCAGCGCCCGGCGACATCAGGTATGTGGACATTGCGAAAAACGACACTATGGATTCCCGGCAACAAACAAGGATCTACAAAAGCAGTATTCCCACCTTCACTTTTGGATCTTATATTAACCTGAGCTATAAAAACGTCGATCTATCGCTGTTGTTCCAGGGCGCAACGGGGGCTGTTATGTATGTGAATTCCGACGGGGGTACATTCACGAATTTTCGTAAGAGTTTGCTGGACGGCCGCTGGTCCCCTACCAATCCGGATGGCAATATTCCAAGAACGCCCAACCGCGGCAATTACTATTGGGACAATACCGGTAATACCTTTTTCCTTCATAAGACGGATTATGTCCGCTTAAAAACATTCCAACTCGGCTATACTATCGACTCAAAAGGCCTTCAAAATACAGGTATCAAACACTTGCGGGTTTATATCAGCGGACAAAATTTGCTGACCTGGTGTCCCGGTCTGAAAGACTTTGATCCGGAACAAGGGTCAAATACCACTCCAACCGATCTCACAAATTCAATACCAAATAACTCGGGGGGCAGTTATCCGTTGTCACGTGTAGTGTCAATGGGATTGACCCTTACATTTTAAAAATCCGCAGTTATCGATTGCTGAACAGATAAAACAAATAAACATGAAAAAAAATATTATTTGCATGATCTTGTTGACGGCTATTTTGCTGGGCACCGGAATATCATGCAGTAAAAAGACGCTGGATCTGGCGCCCGTGAGCGCCGTTTCTGATGACGCTGTTTTCAATTCGACGGATCCGGGGTTATTGACGGCCTACGTGAACGACATTTATCAGGGACTTCCGCATGGCCAAGACTGGTCGATGCTGGCTTCGCTTACCGATGAAGCGCTGACCCAGGCATGCACCTGGGCCGGACAGCAAATGGCCATGTTGAGCCAGATCACCTCCAGCAATTTAGGACCGTTTGCAAGTGGCAGCAGTTGCCCCGAATTGCTGCATTTTACCTGGGCAAACGAATATTCGTTTATCAGAGCTACCAATTTGTTCTTTTCGAAAATCAATTCGTCGCCGATCGATACCGCTACCAAGCACGAGTTGATGGGAGAGGTATTTTTCCTGAGGGCTTATTTGTACCAAAATCTGGTGTCTTTTTATGGTGGGGTACCCCTGATCACAAAAGCATACACATTGACGGATAGTTTTAGCGTTCCGAGAAATACTTATGCCGATTGTATTCAGTTTATTTCAGACCAGTGCGACAGTGCTGCCCAATACCTTCCTTTACAACAAACACAGGTAGGCAGGGGTACTAAAGGTGCGGCGCTTGCCTTGAAATCAAGAGCTTTGTTATTTGCGGCCAGCGACCTGTACAATGGCGGTAACGCTACCGTGCCGGACCCGTTTGCAGGCTATACAAACCCTGAACTGGTAAGGTACGCCACTTTTTCAGGGGGAGACAGGCAAACCCGTTGGCAGAAAGCAAGAGACGCGGCATTGGCGGTAATAAACCTGGGGCAGTATTCGCTGTATATGCCGAGCCCGGCATCACAAAGCGAGGCGGCTGCCAACTACGGTAATCTGTTTATTCAAATGAGTACATCGGAAGATATTTTTGTAAAATATTTTTCAACGAATACGGTTGCGAACTGGAACAATTACGGAAAAACGTATGGTCCCGGACTGTTCCATAATCCCAATGGGTTTTGGGGTTGGGGTGTAGATGCGCCCACACAACAATTCGTCGATGAGTATGAAATGAGCGATGGCACTGCCTTCAGCTGGAGCAATCCAACTCAGGCTGCTGCGCCCTATCAGAACCGGGACCCCCGCTTTTACGGTACGGTGCTGTACGACGGAGCTTATTGGCGTCAAAGGACAACGGACATATTACCCTATGAACCCACGGGTAAACTCCAAACAGGATATCAAAATACCTCGTCATCCAATCCAACTACCGATGACATCCAGTATGAAGTGGGTGGCTTCGATACCCACAATCCGCCCACCAGCGCCAATATCTGGAACTGGTCTCCCACCGGCTATTATTTGAGGAAATGGAGCGATCCCACGATCGATCCATTAAAAGTCCTGCAGTCGACGCCCTGGCGATATATGCGTTATACCGAGGTGTTGCTTAATTATGCCGAGGCCTGCCTGGGCTTGGGTGACGCAACAACTGCAACAACTTATATAAACATGATAAGGGCAAGAGCGGGAATGCCTGCTATCGCCGCGGCTACGATGGCGAGCCTGCAACATGAACGAAAAATCGAATTGGCGTTCGAAGAATTGCGCTATTTCGATATCCGGCGCTGGATGATCTGCGACCCGGCAGTCTATGGACAAAAAGCAGGCTTCAGCAATGTGTGGGCCATTCATATCTTTTATCCTTACAATGGTTCTGCAACCTATGGTTCGGGTACACCCGTTTACACGCCGGTTGCCGATGTGAGCGGAGCCGGCAATTACGCCAATTTAGATTATTCCGGCGCAAGAGCATGGAACCCCAAATACTATTTCCTGCCGATTGATTACAACGAAATGAATAAAAATCTAAAACTTATTCAAAATCCTTCTTACTGACCCTATAAGCAATCGTAAACAAGGCTCGCTGTTTCTACAGAGGGCCTTTATTTTCGTGACCAGGCAGCATTACATAAATGACTTAATTATGAAAAGAAATTGTGCCATTCTATTTGTTTTCTTTTTGGCATATAATATCAACGGCTACGCACAGCAGCAGCACAGCTTTGCCTTGGGCGACTCGACTTTTTTACTGGATGGCAAACCTTTCCAGATGATCAGCGGAGAAATGCATTACTCGCGTATTCCCCGTGAGGCCTGGCGGCAGCGAATGAAAATGGCGAAAGCAATGGGCTTAAATACGATCGGCACCTATGTTTTCTGGAATATACAGGAACCGGAAAAAGGAAAATTTGATTTTTCAGGGAATAACGACGTTGCTGCGTTTGTGAGAATTGCCGAGGAAGAAGGCTTATGGGTTGTGCTGAGACCTTCACCATACGTGTGCGCTGAATGGGAATTTGGCGGATATCCTTACTGGCTGCAAAACGAAAAAGGCCTTGTCGTTCGTAGCAAGGAAAGAAGATACCTGGAGGAATACAAACTTTACCTGATGGCTTTGGGTATGCAGCTCGCGCCTCTCCAGGTAAACCACGGTGGCAATATTTTAATGATCCAGGTGGAGAACGAATACGGTTCCTACGGCGGCAGCAAGGAATATCTTGCGATAAATCGGAGAATATTTCAGGACGTAGGATTCGATGGCCTGCTGTACACCTGCGACCAGGCAAACGATCTCGAAAAGGGCCATTTGCGCGGCCTGCTTCCTGCGGTAAATGGTATTGACAACCCACAGAAAATAAAACGACTGGTTAGAAAATACAATAATGGCAAAGGCCCTTATTATGTCGCAGAATGGTATCCAGCCTGGTTTGACTGGTGGGGCGCACCACATCATGTTCTTCCGCCGGAAAAATATGCTGCATTATTGGATAGCATGTTGTCTGCCGGCATTTCTGTGAACATGTATATGTTCCATGGCGGTACTACCAGAGCCTTTATGAACGGAGCCAACTACAATAGCAAAAGCCCTTATGAACCGCAGATAAGTAGTTATGATTACGATGCGCCCCTGGATGAGGCAGGCAACCCGACCCCAAAGTTCATGGCTTTCAGATCGGTGATCCAAAAGCACCTACCCCCCGGGGAAACATTGCCTGATGTCCCGGCCATCAAGCCCGTGGTAGCGATCGATGATATTCAATTCACAGAATCGACATGCATATTCAACATCCTTCCGCCTCCGAAAGTATACCCACGACTTTTGACTTTTGAAGACCTTTATCAGGCTTATGGCTTTGTGTTGTACAGAACGACGTTAATGGGCGGTAAAAGGGGCGAACTCGTGGTAAAAGGCCTGAGAGATTATGCACTGGTGTTCATCAACGGCAAGCGTGCATGTATTTTGGACAGGAGGCATGGGGACAGCAGTATCAATGTCGAAATGCCCATGGGAAAAATTACGCTCGACATCCTGGTTGAAAATCTCGGCCGGATAAATTTTGGTCCATATCTCCTTGAAAACAAAAAAGGCATTACGCAGGAAGTACTGTTTGACAACCAGGAGCTGCAGAACTGGCAAATGTACTCATTGCCTTTCAGCGATATCGATGCCATCAAGGTAACCGCGGGCAGTAACAAATATACAGACGCTCCCGTGATTCGCAGGGGCATATTTAATTTAACGGTGGCAGGAGATGCTTACCTCGACATGAGCAAATGGGGGAAGGGTATCGTGTGGGTAAATGGATATAATCTCGGGCGTTATTGGAATGTCGGTCCTCAACAAACGATATATGTTCCCGGTGAATGGTTAAAGCCGGGCAACAATGAAATTGTTGTGCTTGAGTTGACAAAGCCACAGCAAGACGTTTTAAGAGGGATTGACAGACCACTATTGGGCAAATTGCGGGGAAAGGATAAATCGGACCGTGACCTAATTGTTATCCCTCAGGATGGTAAAGCTCCGGCGAAAAAAAGAACGCATATATAATAAATTAGGTATATTTAGAAAAGCTAGCCTGCTGTACATGAAATACGCCATTTATTTTTATCTCCTTTTGCGGGGAGGAAATTGCTTTGCCTCCGACACACTATCCGTAAGATATCTTGGCATTGACCAGGGCCTTTCAAACAATGCGGTCACCTGTATTTACAGGGACAACAATGGTTTCATGTGGTTCGGAACCTATGACGGATTGAACAGGTATGATGGATACTCTTTCCGCGTTTTTAGGAATACAATAGGAGATTCGGCCTCTCTTTTGGATAATCACGTTTATTGCATCAACTCCGACAATGAAAATAAGATCTGGGTAGGAGGAGGAAAAGGTGCGAATGTTTATGACCCCGGCCGCGGTGCTTTTTTCACTCCCCGTTTCAAAAAAGTCAATAGTTCAGAAAGTGTTCCCCTGTGTGATGCTGTATTGTCCATAAAAAACGCGGGCGACGCGATGTTGGTCGGCACAGCGCACAGCGGACTCATTGTATTTACCGGTAGCAAAGAAACAGGCAAACAAATTGTTCTTCCACGGGGAACCGACGCGACGTGTTATGTTCCGGCCATTGAATATGATTCAATTCAGCATGTGGCATGGATCTTTATTGCTGATCTCGGCCTATACAAATATGAGATCGAAAGTGGGCGACTATCTCCCGTTGCTTCAGGGTTAACACAATGCAACTCCATTTTAGAAAGCGCTAACGGCGATTTGTTTATCGGAAATGAGTCAGGAGTATTTAAGGTTTGCCAAAACAGTTTCAAAAGATTTGATCCTATCCCTGAAATGACCGTAAGAGATATCGCAGAGGACCCGAAGGGTGGGCTATGGATAGCGACTGACGGAAATGGGTTATGGCATTTACCGCCCGGGGGGGTAATGGCCCAGCCACTTTCTTTAGCGGGGGCAAGCATTAACAGTAATGCCATCTATGCGATCTACATCGATGTCGAAGGTCGCCAGTGGATTGGAACACTAAGAGGCGGAGTGAATATCCTGGAAAAGAATGGTAGCCTGTTTAAGACAATATCGTATCACAAAGGCAGGACGGAAGATGTCAACGACTTTATATTGTCTTTTTGCGAAGATGACCGGTCAAATTTATGGATTGGAACGGATGGGGCAGGATTGCGTTACTGGGATAAGCAAAAGAACATTTTCACGAAATATGTTCATTCGGCGGACGCTGCCTCTATCAGCAGCAACTTTATTACCTACGTTACCAGGGACTTTAAAAACGATACCTGGATCTCCACCTGGTTCGGTGGGATAGACAAACTAAATAAATCAAACAACACATTCAGGCATTATACGTGTTATAATCCAGTTCAAAAAATCGATGAGAGAAACGTTTGGCAGATCTATGAAGACAGCAAACGACGTTTATGGGCATGTGCCAGCAATAAGGGCCATCTTTATTTGTATAACAGGCCTGCCGATAAGTTTGAGCTTTTTGATACTTCGCTTATTGATTTACAGGTTTTGACGGAAGACAGGTCTGGTAATTTGTGGGGAGGCAATTACACTTCTTTAATAAAGATAGATCCGGAAAAAAGGAGACATAAAACATTCTTTATCGGCTATCCTGTGAGGAGTATTCATGAGGATAAAGATCATAACTTTTGGGTTGGCACAGAAGGAGGGGGATTGCTATTGTTTGACCGGGAAAAGGGGATATTCCAGCAATTGACGACAAAAGAAGGCTTGCCTAACAATGGAATATTGAGAATACTCGAAGATAATAAAGGGAATCTTTGGCTTAGCACGTATTATGGTTTGTGCCGTTACGCTCCTACTTTAAAGACGTATAGAAACTTTACGCAGGCCGA
>Ga0302309_10002197_pt1 | contig 16567 bp, 13 predicted proteins | sample III_Palsa_N1_1_FD_200453 | JGI IMG/M metagenome (GOLD analysis project Ga0302309, IMG submission 200453) | Peat permafrost microbial communities from Stordalen Mire near Abisko, Sweden - III_Palsa_N1_1 | ecosystem: Environmental > Terrestrial > Soil > Palsa > Peat permafrost | place: Sweden... | reverse complement strand
CTGTCAAGGTGTCTGTGGTGGTATATGTCCAGGTTCTTGTCCGCAGGGTCAAACTTGTGTAGTTAATGATCAAGGTTTGTACTCCTGTGTGCCAGTAGCTGCACCGCCAGCCACCAATAGTAGATGGCTACTTTACGTATTAATAATCCTGTTGGTCATGATATTGGTGTTTGCTATCATCTGGATTGTACTGGCTCGCAAGAAGCGCAGCAGCAGACAAGCTATGACTAGTGAGGGTACCAACGTTACAACATAGTTAACTCTTTACATATATATATACACTGGTTGTTTGTACTAGTAGTTAATAACTACTGTAGCCCGGCTACAGCACTAAGTTGTAACAGGATTGCTACCTACAAACTTTGTTATAACCCCAAGTTATAACTTACCTACTTACTTACCTACTTACTTACCTACTTACTTACCTACTTGTCTTTAACAGTTACTCATCCTTTCTTTATGGGCTACTCTTTCTCCCCGTAGTCACAGCTAGGCTACTGCTGAATAGTGAGGTAGGTGCCAATCAGTGTATCAAGCTTGCGTATGTTCTCAACCTTAACACTATCACTAAGGGAGTCAACTAGGCCGAAGAAGCAGACCATGTCTGCAACAGACATCCTCTCAAGCTGCTGGCATAAGGCCACATCTAACCTGTCAACAATAATCTCAGCTAGTAGAAACTCAGCCACTGACTTCAAGCTCTCATAGTGTAGATGTGAGTTGAAGATGAAACTGTCATCGTCATCATAGGTATCATTGGATACTACCTCAATTAGCCACCGTAGTAACCCCTTGTCAACCTTTCTACTAGGCACCATCACTAGGTTGTAACTATTGTACATCTGTTCGATATAGGGAAAGAATTTCACTACATTAACCGGTATCGTCACTGTGTCAACCTCGCGATTATGTTCATCAATATCATTAATCAGTGTAATTGTAATACTGTCTTTCTCTGTTGGTGTTACCTCTACTTCTGACATCTTAATTAGGTTGTCAGTAGTCAAGATCCCAATCTTTCATAAGACAAAAACAACTTTAGTGGTATGCTGTAAATTGTTACTAACTGTAAATTGTTACTGACTGTGGTGGAGATCGCGGGTAAGAATTACCACGGTTCATAGGGGTTTCTTATTACAGCAGTGGACAATGTCCACTGCTGTAGTAGTAGTAGTAATCACTGGCGAAGTAGAGTAGTAGAGCTAGAACGACTATAGCTAAAACACAGAAAAAGACGGCCACATTACTAAGTTGCCATCTACCCTTTATTGCGAGACACAATATGGCTACAACCCAGACTATAAATATTGCTATAATAAAGGCCGATAACCACAGCAAGATCATAATTCTATATTTTACCTGTGGTAATTTCTTGTTCTATTATAAATTTACCTGTAATAGAGAGATTTACTCGTAGTAGACTCCCACTCAGGGAGATGTTATCAAGAATAACAAGTTATGATGACTGAGTCATCATAGTAAGTAATCAAGTATTTACAGTCTGTCACCCGAATAGAACTTTAGTTCATCAGTGTCAAACTTAAGTGATAACAGGAAGAAGGCATAACCCAGTATAACCGCCACTAGTACTGTAATGACAGTTATAAGTGCGGTGTTCCTGAAGGTGTCCAGATCTTTGAAACATTGACGATCTCTAATAATTCTGGGTATGTCAGCTGCCAAAAACCAGATAAACACTATAAGTAGTATTATATCCAAAATGAAGTTGAACCAGAATAGCCCACCAGACAAGATCATCTTCTATATATTTATGTGGTTGGAAATTACAATTTACAATTTACAATTTCACAAAATCGACCACAGCTAACTACTGCAAGTAGTAGACTTATAGTTTGTAGCTTACAAGTCACAGTTACCATGGCTTGTGAGTTACGAACTTATAGGCTGCAAAGGTCTACATATACGCATACACACCTAATTTGTATGGATGTTAAATCTAGCATTATGACTACAGTTGCTGTTACTATTGCCAGAATCATAGCTACCGCTATGATATCTATCTAATAAGACAATGCTACGTAGCATTATGCTACGTAACTAGTTCGTACGTTATATGGTTGTAACTCAGGTTAGCAAATTAGGTCAGCACGACTTCTTTTTGACACCAACGGCGTCAAAGAATACTGGTGGAATAGGATTTAAGTTGAGTTAACACGTAACAACTTAAGTGCTACCAGATCATTCGCTATTCTGCTGCCATACCCGCTCGACCTGCTTGTAGTTAGCGTAAGCAAGCCAAGCTAGCAGGATGACAATCACAACGATGATGAAGAAGATCCAGCCGACACTGACACCAATGGACCTAAGGGCATTCCAAGCTAGCAGGAAGAGCAGACCAGGCAGAATGATTAGGAACAGTGAAATCACGACGGCCACGAAGGCCATAAGGAACTTGGCGAAGTTGTTCATCTAGACTTTTTGATGCAAAAATTTTGTTATAAAATTTCCGCGTTTTGAAGCTATTCTTACTACTATAGTAGGCCTAATAGTATTTCTACTAACAATATGAGATTATGTCTTAGTGGATGTTGAGCTAACATTGTCACCACATTATCATGTAACTTTTGTAGGATAGAAGTTGTCTGCAAGCTAACAACTCTAGACCACAGTTACTAGGTGACAACATTCTTGTCGACTAGAAGTTACAAGTTATGACTGGTGCCTGATGTCTAAAGTTATGGACTATTTAACATCTTGGAAGTTTGTTGTTGTTAACAGTGTTACTACTACTACTACTACTGATATCTGATATACAAACATAGCAAAGCAAAAAGGTCGACTAGATCGTTAGCAGCCATCATGATATCGTTCCTTATCAACTCCGTGTTAGAACCAATCACTGATCTTATGTTGCCGGTTAACACTGCTTTCTACATATGTGGTGTCAAAAACCTTGAACATCTGATGACCCGTGGTAGCACCATCGATAGTCGAGACATCAAGCTTGCAGCCAGTACTATGTACCTGCTTGTATGCAGCGCCTACCTGCCACTAGTCTTAATGTCTATGCAGATGACATCACAACTTTACAGTGTTGTGCTCGACTTGGCATCAGCATCGCAGATGTCAGACTCACCACCTTTGTGGTCGGTACCAGCTCTGCTTACAGTATTGTTCGTGGCCGAACTTCTCATCGTGTCCAAACCCCAGCAACTGCGGAGCTTCAAGACAACTGCTGTTAGGCTATCGATGCTGATACTGTTGGCTTACAATGTTGTACTTAATCAACACAGTACAACTGTTGCAAGTAGTAGCCACCAGTCATTAGAGTACAGACTGTATTCTAGTAGCTGGCTTTATCAGTTGAGTATGTCTATGACAGTCTACATGCTGCTTGTCATGCTTGCCGTTAGTCCACTGCTGTTTGTGGCAAAAACTATGATGTATTCTGCTGCTGCCAGTAAAGGGCAAACTCTCTGATCACTCTCCATGATGCCGAGTATTATTACTCTATCTCAAGCTTACAAGTTAGACTTGTAAACCTCCACTTACTGCAATAGTGCAATTAGTGTTGTATTAGTAGACTACACCTGTAGTTGATATTGGAAATATTACACAAAGGCAGTTGCAGTCGTTACTACCATGATCACTACTACTACTACAACTACAACAACTACAGTAATTCTTGTAACTACCACAATTATAACAATTCTTGTAACTACTACAATTATAACAATTCTTGTAACTACCACAATTATAACAATTCTTGTAACTACTACAATTATAACAATTCTTGTAACTACTACAATTATAACAATTCTTGTAACTCTTGTAACTACTACAATTATAACAATTCTTGTAACTACCACAACTACTACAGCTACAACTATAATAGTTATTATTATTATTGTAACGACTAGTCTAGATAAGACGGTAGAGACTGAGGTGGCGGATGACCTCTTGGAAGCCAGCTAAGATCTCTTCACGCAACTTGTCTTTGGGCATAGGTTCAAAGTAGGACAGAGACTCCTCACAGACACACAAGATGACGTTGCTCTGCAGTCGTTCCAACTGCCACTGAATAGTGTTAACCTGGAGGATATGTAGCATGCGTGTGACCACCGATAACAGGTCCAGCTTCTGCAACTTACCAACACTGTTGTAGATGCAGAAGGCCAAGTCGTAACTACAGGGTATATCGGCACCGTTGTAGAGTGGGTCCTTAATTAGAGCGTAGGGTGTATCGGAATCCAGGCATGACAAGGTAATGTAGCTACACAGACCACCATCAACGAAGCGATGAGTATTATCTTTTAATATCATCTTCTGTGCCGGGAATAGGGCAGGGATGGCGGTTGATGCCAGAATAGCTTGACGAATAGGGCATTTAGGGGTAGTCCAGTAACCTAAGTTGTACATCTTGCCGGTGTCAAAGTCTACGACATTGAAATTGAGGTGAGTTGGTAGATCCTCGAAACACAGCTCATGCTCCGGATCAATACCAGCCTTCTTATAGATGATGTCAATGATGTCCTCTCGGATCTTAGTCTCCAGCAGGTAGCCAGTGAAGAGACCTCTCAGAATGGAGGTCAGGAAGAGGCCACGGCTGAACTTGCGGCCTGACATAGCCTGCAGCAGGAGTTCACACAGCTCATAGAGATCGATGTCCAAGGCTAGAGCCAGAGCAATGTAGCAGCCGGCTGAGGTAGCGAAGATATTCTTGGGTTTATAGTCAGGCTTGATACTGATCAAACCTTGCTTCTGGGCCTCAATAACCATGCCTATTAGTCTAGCCACGTTAAGGCCAGCACCTGATATGACCACTGTCTCAGCCGGCATTGAGACCGGACAACGACTTGCTACACTAAAGTAGCGTTCCCATCTTCCAGATTCAGACATTTTTGTACTAGAAAGATTTTTCTAGTTATATAATACACGGTTAGGATTCTAATAAATAACCTACTTAACAACATTTCTGTTATAACTTTGGGTTATAACCATTACCGCCTTAAGTTATAAGCAGCATTACCTGAGGTTTTATAGTTATTAGGTTGTAAACTTTGTTACAACGACTTCTAATCATAAACCTTGCAACTACCAGCCTATAAAAACTAGTTACAAACCTAGGATAAAACCTAACTGTGATTTTAAGCTAGAGAATGATCGTAAAGTTTAAGTAACTTCTAACTTTGACTACGAACCATAAATTAATCATTGAGTTGTAACTTAGGGTTACAACATATTCTTTATTGGTTACGTTAGTCGGCTAACCAACCACTCAGACACCGACACTGATCTCGAAGTTAGCTGGTTGGAACCAGCCGCTGGCTCTGGCTGCCGACCAGGCCTGGAAGGCAGCACAGGCTGGTTTGGCTGAGTCGGGGAAGTGTTGATACCAGACATCAGCCGAGAACAGTGGCAGACGAGCGGACACCACGTAGGCGATAGTCTGCAAGTTCATAGCCTCCAAGTATGACATCTTCTCATAACTATCCAGCCTAACCAGTGGTGGGAAGGTGCCCCTGACTACTAGGTTGGCAATCATGGCATCGCCGAACTGGTTGTGGCCAGCTGAGGCCACCAGTATGTAGTCAAGTAGCTGCTGCTTGCTGATACTTTGGTGGATAGTGAGCTGCTGCTCACTATCAGCAAATGGTCGCTGTTTCTTACTATCAGCAAACGGCAACTGCTCGCTAGTTGGCGAGACACTAATATTAGTATCAATGTCAGCGTCAGGGTATAGACTGTCCAACAGCTGTCTCACAACCTGACTGTACCCCACCATCTTACTGTTCCAAGCAGTGGTCTGGTTAGGAGTAGTAGTGCTAGAAGATAGACCATAGATCTGCTGGTTATCCAGACTACCCTTAGCTACACTGTTGTTGATGTATTGATCGAGAGCAGCCTGAGTTAGTCCTGTAGTGTTACGAAGTAATGGCAGCAGGACTGGGATGCTACGGTTGACGGACAGAGTGTTGAAGGTGATAACTTGCAGCAGTGGCACCAGCTTGTCGTCTGGCTTAATGTTGTTGCGCCATTCTAGGGTGCGCCTCTGGGCTGTTGCTATGTGGATCCGACACAGGTGCACTTCAACAATTGACACTAGTGACACTGTAGCCCGAATGACCAACTCCAGCCAGTCTGGAATAGTAGTATAGTGGGTGCCTAGATAACTAGCACCCACTATACAGCCTTGGTTGTTGAAGTCCAGCTTACCACCATAACGATAGCAGTTGTCTTTGACCTCATACTGTTCCATATAGCTAAAATCTACACACCAAGATGCTGCTGCATCTGCAGTACTGTCGTTATCAATAACATTGTTGGTATCACCAACAACATCATTATCACCGTGTTGATGCTGACGGTCAGAGTACAGTTCAAGAAAGAAAGAACCGGTCTTGTTCCAGAAGAAGTCTTCGAGATCAACATCAGTCTCCGACTCTACTGGAATGTGGGAACCTACAGCTAACTCCTGCTGGGTAGCCCAGGCACTAAAAGGTTTGAGTTCAGAGTTGTCAACAGTTGGGTGCAGCCAAGTTAACATCCTGGCTGCCACCCTATCCTTCAACAAGAGATAATCATAATCAATATAGGATGTCTTGACTGTCACAGTTACTGGCTGCCAGCTGTTGACAGAGAACGGTATTATCCCTGTAACGTGGGCGCTGAGCAGCTGATAGCCGGTATCGATCAGTCTGAAGAGGACTCTGACGTAGAGTACAGCCTTGAGTCTGTTAACTAGACCCATGGGTTAAGGACAGACTACTTTGTAGTATTAATACTAATGTCAGTGTCAGGTTAATATAACTTTCAATAATATGTGGTGGTGGTGGTGGTGGTGGTGGTCTTAACCCAAGTCTTCAGGTTTATAATTTTAAGTCAAACACAGTCTATATAAGTATTGGTTACAGTTCATGGTGGCTACAGCTTACAACCGACTATTATAACTCCAAACTATAACTATAATCTACATGGACTACAACTTACAGCCATAGTTAGGATTAATGTAGACTACAGGTTGTAAAAATTTGTTATAACCCAGGGTTACAACTAAAGTTAGTACAGATTATAGGTTTAGAGTTTATTACAACTTTAAGTTGTAAGTTACAAGAGTTACAGTTTAGAAGAGTTACAGCTTAGAAGAGTTACAGCTTAGAAGAGTTACAGCTTAGAAGAGTTACAGCTTAGAAGAGTTACAGCTTAGAAGAGTTACAGCTTAGAAGAGTTACAGCTTAGGTTGTAACTACTACAATATCCTGTTGTAACCAATACAAAAGTCTTATTACCTAAGGTTGTAACTACTACAAAATGTTACCACTTAGAGTTGTAACTACAAACCTTGTAACTACTACAAAATGTTACCACTTAGAGTTGTAACTACAAACCTTGTAACTACTACAAAATGTTACCACTTAGAGTTGTAACTACTACAAAATGTTATCACTTAGAGTTGTAACTACAAAACTTTATTACGACTTACAAGAGTTATAACCTACAAGAGTTATAACTTAGAGACATAAGAGGCTCGTTGTGTAACATTTAGAATGATACAGTATTTGTTGTTGTCACCACTACTATCCACCCATACAACACAACACAACACCCTCAGTCGAGGGCGTTGAGGGCGTTGGCGATGTTGGTGAAGCGCCGTGGCATGTAGGTGGTGGTGTTGGCGGCGTCACCACCTGACACCGACACAAGCAGTGCATGTTCAGGGTCGAGGCCGCTGTCACCGTAGACAGGCTGCACCACTTTGCCATTGGCATTCTCTACGTTGCCCAGCACACCGGTGACGAAGTCCTCATTACCTTTAACAGACTGACGCTGGTTGTGACCGGTGACACTGGTCTGCTGGGAAGTGTTAGACAAGGCCTCACGACCGTTCATAGACAAGAAGAAGTACTGGGTCGAGGTCAAACCGGTGAAGTAGGAACGGTCGATGAAACCACGAGTCTCAGGCCGCTTATCACGAGTGGAGTAGACTGACAAGACACGACCACCTGGCAGAACCTCAGCCGGCCGCTCGTCATAGATCAGTTGCTGACCCAGCAGAGCTGACATCTGAGCGATGTTTAGAGCCGAACCTTTGCTACCAGCGCTACCCATAATAGAGTAGGGGTTGGAGGGTGGGAACGACTCGGGAATGTTAACATCGGCGATGGTCTTGGTGATGTTGAGGATCTCACGAATCTTGAGCTCGTTCTGGTATCTTTCTACCTCAGTCTGAACTGGAGTCGACAGAGTCAGGACACGAGCACTGGCCTGCTGCACCTGATCAGAGATGTACTGAGACAGCAGCTCATGATCTTCAGGCAAGGCATCGTACAGAGACGCACTGAAACCAGTACTACGCAGGAACACGTTAGAGATTTTACGGAAGTCGAACAGGAAATCCAAGTAGGTGTTGCCGTCGAACTGACGATACAGCTCGGTCATCATGTTGGCATCGTCAGCCCCCACATGCTTCTTGGTAACAGTACCAGAAATTAGGATACTGTTGATGATGACCAAACCGCTGTCCTTGTAGGTGAAACCTCTCAGCTGACCGTCGTTGTCCTCCACTACAGGTAGAGCAGCTGAGAATAGGCACTTGCGACTGCCCCAGTTAACACCGTAACTAGCACAGCGCTCCCTCAGTGTCTGCAGCTGGGGTCGGTCAATCACCTCAGAGAGCGAGTCGTTGAACTGCACTGGATCCATCATGTCAGTGTTGGCTGACTTGGTCTGTTCATAGTTAGTCGTCAGGATCTTGAAATCGGTCTGACGCTGAGTCAGGTAGACATCCAGCTTGTCACGCTCGTCACCAATCCTCTCCAGCTTGTCGGCAGGAGCTACAGTGTCATCATTGAGGACCTGCAGCTTGAATCTACTGAACTCATTGAGAACCTTGTTGGTCTCCCTATTGAACTGATACTTGAGGTAGCTCAGCGTAGGATCATAAGTCAGCATATAGGCAGCCAGAATGCTGTCCTGGATCATAACCACCATAGGACGACCAGTGGCCACCGACATGACATTGCTAGCCACACCAGCCAGGTTGATAGCCTCAATCTGAGCCTCCACAGTTTGCGGGAAGTGCATGTTAAGCTCATCACCGTCGAAGTCGGCATTGAAACCTGGTGCCACCTCATAGGGCAGACGAACCACATCCTCAGGAATGATCTTGACACGGAAGGCTGGCAAGCTGTACTTATGCAGTGATGGCTGACGGTTGAGCAGCACCACATCACCATCTTGCAGGTAGCGCCACACCGTGTCACCCACCTGCAGCTGCAGATCAGGGTTCTTAACCATAAAGGTGTCAGACACAGTCTTCTTGACACCGATGTTCTTGGTGTCATTGATCTGGATGATGTGAGAGATCTTACCCTGTCGATAGGTGCTTTGAACGCTAGCCGGCTTGGTTGGGTCCTGGGGTTTGCCCTGATCATAGAGAGCTTGCAATCGAGCCCTATTGGTACTGGTTACCTTGGTCTCAATAGTGACCTTCTTAGCGATGTGTAGCGGAATACCAGCCTCATCGGGTCTCAAGTTGAAGCCTGAAGCAGCCACGGCTCGAGCAGTGTAGTTGGCGGTACGACCCTCACCAGCCCTAAAGATACCCTCCTTACCCTTGACTCGATCGGTAACTGACGCCTCTTTACCACCACCACGACCACCAGCCTTCTTAGACTTGTCACCCTTGGCTAGAGTATAGACCAGCTTGAGAATGGCGTTGATGTGGGTCACCTTCTCATTCTCATCTTTAATCTTGAAGTACTCCACTGAGTGTTTGATGATGCCCTGGTAGATGTTGCTGATGTAGTCATGAGAGGTATGGTCAGCCAGCTTAATATCAGGGCGAACATTGTAAGGGATAACGATGACAAAGTTGGGGACCAAGTTCTTGGGGTGAGTGTTCTCAGTGAAGCCGAAGATTTTAGTGGCTGTTTCGGGAGAAATACGTGACAGAATCTCGTAAGCTTGAGCTGGTGTCAGATCGTACTTTCTACCAGTCTCACCGTCATAGTGATAGTGTAGCAAGTAGTTGTCCTCATTGGGAATATCGTAGATTCGCACCGGCTCGGGATTGTCACGACACGACGACATAGGTGGCGGATAGACCTCCCGACAGCCTGTCTTGTTCTTCTTGACCAGATCCCTAATAGCATTGACCCGCTTGAGATGTCTCAGTCCATCATAGCCCTCAGCCACAATCTGCTCATAGGTCACCAGTGGGCTGCCGCACTGCGGACAGACACAGGTTAGGATAGCTGCCACCATGGCCGCGCTGGAAGGTGGCACATAGTAGGGGGTGTCGATGTAGGCGTAGTGACCAGTGCAGTCGTTCATGTTCTGGAAGCAGGTGCCACACAGTGAAGCTGTGTTGCGTGGGCCTAGCCGATTATCTCGGACTGACAGCTCACCCTCATCGTCGGGATTGGTCAGCTTGATGCCCAACTTGGTGGCCTCATCTCTAGAAAAGAGACCAAAGGTAAAGTGTGACAGCTCGCTGACTTCAATCTCTTGCCGCTGCTGCTCAATGTTACGCTGATAGGCCTCAGTGAATCTGTGACTTTTCTCCTGTTTTTGTTTTGCCGCCGCTGCCTTCAGTGACACAGTTGTTACCTTACCAATACCTTTGACGTTCCGTCCGATCTCCCTAATTGTGTCCATGTTAAGTACTTGAGGTTGATCCCGCGGATTTTGTGTCTTACTGATAAGGCCTATCTTGGTCGATGACGTTGGTTTCTTGAGTGGCACTGATGCTCGCGGCCTCTGCATCGTGGTCGAGGACGCAGGAGCCTTAGGTGTCAACAGTTTAGGCGGCATTATTACGCTTTACTAACAGTAGAGATTTTGAAATCAAATTTCCTTTCAGACATGTTATTACTGTGATAGACAGTTGAAGTAAAACTTTGTTTTACTTCAACTGTCTCTCGGATTTGTGGTAGTTCGCTGGCTCTGCCAGCGCAAATTATCACAAATTTAATAACAGTCTTAACAATTACGATTTCAATTTTCGGTTGTAGCTGTAGCAGTCTTGATACAGTTATTATTAGCAGTTGTGGCTGTTATGTTCAGAAAATTTCTATTGATATTAGTTTGTTGGAGTTGGGCTAGTTAGACTTAATAAGGAAACTGTTAAGGGTGTGTAGTTTCAGCGTTAAAGAATGTGATGACTTAGGCATCACAATAATAAGTTGAATTTGTAGTAGCAATAGTGTTGTGGTTAACATAGAAGACCTATTGCTACTAACAAGGCTGATCTTGAAGTCAGGTCTTACCATCTTCTAATATAGCAACTATCAAACGTGGCAACCATGTTGGATGACGCATTAAAGAACTAGTCTGCTTTTAAAGGATACTAAGCTTCGTTTTATCTTAGGTCTAATATCTAAAATCCTGTCTGGAACCGAACAAAAATATTAGTATGAAAAACTGAATTCAGGGATAGTAGAAAAGATAGTAACTTAACTAAGTTAGCTTAGTCAGTCAGCTAGCTATTTAAATACCACTAGAAATGTCTTAAAAAGGATCACGCGGTGACAAGCCTCGTTGACAACAAAAATAGAATATTGGTAGCAAGCGCTATTGTGATTAATTATTCTATTTTGTGGAATAGTAGTCAAAAGTCGGCACTAATATGATTAGACTAAGATAATGAAGATTAACCATTGTGTCCTAGCGCTCCTGTGTCGAGAAAAGTTGTCTGTGTCCGGGTAGATTTTTTTTTAAAAAATGGAGTGTAAAAATGGGGTGAAGACCTTCCCAAAAATTTTGGTGGACACCAAAGGTTGAAAAAAATATATAAGAGACTAAGAGTTAAGTTAGATGATCACAGGGATGAATGGGTAACAACTAAAACTTTGTAAGTACATGTTAGACCGCGCAACTACACTATGTAGTTAAGCAAAGAGAATTATCACAACAAACCTACCACAATCAAGAACTGTAATATGTAAGAGTTTTATATTAATAACCTATAGTAGTATAACCTATAAGATTTATAGCTTATAAGCTATGAACTATAAATCTTATAACTTGTTAGACTATATCTAGTAAAGATTATAAGTTATAAAGTATGAGATATGACTTACAAACTATATGCTATATACTACGTAAGCTACAGAGACCACCAAAGTATAAGTTATAGAGATTATTAGAGTATAAGTTATAGAGATTATTAGAGTATAAGTTATAGAGATTATTAGAGTATAAGTTATAGAGATTATTAGAGTATAAGTTATAGAGATTATTAGAGTATAACTTATAGAGATTGTTAGAGTATAAGTTATAGAGATTGTTAGAGTATAAGTTATACTCTATAGACTATAGACTATAGACTATAGAGTATAGACTATAGAACAAAAGAGGTATTTCTAAAGGTGATGACTTACAAAACTTGTAGTAGTTCTTGGAGAACTACTTCTGTATCCAAAATTATAATCTTTCTGAAGTGTGCTACTCTTACAAACCTAGTACTATATTAATCTTGTAATAAGATGTTGAGACACACCAACTATCAAACATGTCAGGTGCCGAGTCTAAGGATGCACGCTCGTAACTCTAAGAATATTTGTGGGTTAAGAACCCTATTGTTTGAGTGTAGTCTACATTTCAAAAGCAAGTTACCACAAATATAGTCGTAATTTCGTTACAACGACTAACTATTTCTAGTAGTTAAAATACATCGTCTTTGAGGACGCAAGAGTCGAAATGAATGATGAAGATAGAGATATTAAGCTAGCCTACAATTGCGTATATGTCAACAGCAACTATCATCGCTTCAACATCGTCCACAAGCTAGTTTATAGTAATGATAGGTCAGCCAAGGCTGTGCATGAGGCGGCCCGGAGTATTGGTATGGTAATACCAGCCAAGCATCGTCATGGCATTAGAGCCTATAATTATTTCATTAGCCAATTTCGCTACTACTTGAGTGTTACATACTTCGAACATGGTCATGCTAACCTAGACAATCTTGAGTTGTTGAGTGACAAGATCTTATTATCGTATGTTAACAACGCCAATTACGAGTCGAGACTAGAATTACAAGATAGAGTTAAGACTACACTTTTGCACACACATCTAGTGCCACTAGACTGCTTCAATCAGTACCACCACTATGTGGCCAACGGTACCATTTACAATCACAATCAGCTAACAGCCAGTGATGACCATTTCGTCATACTGCCTAACACCTCAACTTACGTATTCAAACCGCAGGCGGTTAAAGAGAAAGAGTGGTCCAAATTCATAGCTGCCAAATGAGAGAGTAGTAGTAGTAGTAGTAGTATACCCTCTGAGAGAGTGTATTCACCCAAGATCTTGTCGGTGATGGATGAGTTGTTGAGGTTATAAGTTACGTTCTTTGGAAGAACGTAGTATAGACTGTGACCTGTGTAGGTTCGCACACACACACAAGATACACACTATAAAGACCAAAGGTCTAATGGATTAGTAGACACTTGACGGTTAATGCTACATAACTCGTAGCACCGCAGGACTACTGATAAGTAAAGTATAATTGGTGCACCACAGATATAGAGTAGTTTGCTCTTGATAATTTTTATAATACGCGTGATACAAGCTCCTCTCATCAAAGAGAGGAGTTCGTAGTCAAGAGCTAGTTGTAGGGATAGCTTTGCAACAGAGTAAACTCTATCACAAAGTCTAACATTTACAGTGCACCGTTTCGTGATGACGTTGTTATATGTGTATCGCCATATGATGACGAGTTGATAGACCGCGGAGACGACCTTCTGTTACGGCCTTTTGGACTTTGTCCTGAAGACAGTGTCCTCAGAGCTTCAGTCATAAGAGAGAAGTGTGTGACTTCACTGTATGTTTGGGGCCAAGGCGTGCTGATTCGATCGCAACACTACACACTACACGTCTTTTATAGGCAAAAATTTTTATTCGAGAAGATTTATTTGAGCAGATTATTTAGAGGGCTTCATTTAAGCAAGTCTATTTTGAGCAACTAACTATTTCAGTAAGTCAATCAAGGTTTATTGGTAAGTCTGGTTGGTAAGTCTGGTTGGTAAGTCTGGTTGGTAAGTCTGGTTGATAAGTCTGGTTGGTAAGTCTAGTTGGTAAGTCTAGTTGATAAGTCTAGTTGATAAGTCTAGTTGATAAGTCTAGTTGATAAGTCTAGTTGATAAGTCTAGTTGATAAGTCTAGTTGATAAGTCTGGTTGATAAGTCTGGTTGATAAGTCTGGTTGATAAGTCTGGTTGATAAGTCTGGTTGATAAGTGTTGTTGGTAGACTCCGCTAGGGTAGTGGCAGAGCCTCACAAAAGCAGCAGAAAATGTAAGTCGCGATTAGTATTTTGGGTACCCAATAGGGAACAATGATGAGAGAAATACCTAAGTCACCACAGATAGACCTTTTGACGCTGTCACGCCAGACCTGACTCTCGAAATCGTCGAAGCTCTTACACCAAGGATTTTTCTTGTGCTCATCATCGTAGACGTAGTGCTGAATACCGTTGTACTCGACGGCCACGGCCAGTGCTTCACAGTAGGCATCAAGCTCTAGTCGCGCTCTAGTTTTAGGGTTGACCAGCCACTTGGGTCTAACCTTTTTCCACTGATGTTCGGGAAACATGTGTTCTAGCGCTTGCTTAGCCGTCTCTTCACCCTTATTAGTGTTAGAGCGGAAATGGTAAGGGGAGAAGGGGAAGTCTGAATGTAACACACTTTTACCCAGCTGTGACCATCCTTGTAGCAGAGCTTCCTTATCCCCCTCGTAGTCCAAGTACTGGTAGTAGCGTCTGTTGGGGGTCAGGCTATTATCGTTAGTAACGGTGTTGTTAGTGTTATTATTAATACTACTAGTAGTAGAAGTCTTATTACAGTCACCAATAATGGTTTTATTGTTAACAGCAGCAGCAGCCTTGATTGCTGGAATAGTTGTAGAGTGTTGTTGTTGTTCGATGTGGAGGTAGCAGTAGACGACAGCAATAAACACTGCCAAAACGTAAATTATAATCTTCGTAACCATAGTGTTTTATAACCCAATAAATTTGCAGTTATACTACTTAATTACAAGCTATATATAGAGGTGTAGCTTGTCGAAACTTGGCCAGGTATAAAAGTGAGAGCAAAACAAAGTCTTACCTCAAGTCTACTAGCTACCAAAACAAAGTTGATGGCTGTGACTAAATAAAAACTTGAGTTGTAGCTTTATCTCAGTATACAAAGAACAATGACTGAGGAAGACTACAGTATATATTACAATGAAGAGGATGAGTTTGGGGGTGGGGAAGAGGAGCCAGTTCCCAGTGAGGAAATAGAGGTGGAAGAGGAAGAGGAGGATCTTGAGAGACCCAGACAGCCAGTAGTTAAGAGGCGGGTCAAGGCTACAGTTAAGAAGTCACCAGGAGCTATGGGAAAGTTTGAGATCACAGATCTTGTGTCAAGGCGAGCAATAGATCTTGAGCACGATGCTCCTCCTCTCCTCTCAAGAGAGGAGATAGACGACTTGATCAGTGACAGCAATGCTACCATAGCTATGCTTGAGGTACGACGTGCTGTTAATGCCCTGAAGTTGCGCCTTAGGGCCCCAGGTAACAAGGAGGTTGATGAGAGTGTTCGCAACAACCCTTACGTGCAGATGGTTGATCAGTTTGTCTCTGAACGCCTAATAAATCCAGAGCTGTATGAGGAGTGGGACATCTTCGACTACACCTCTTTCGACGATCGGTACTTACCACCCGAAGCTGCTCTTAAGCGTCGTCGCTATTAGTCGACCTTCAACACTACCAGTACTATCTCTTACTAAGTAAGAGATTGTTAATTTGAACACTCTACTACTGTGATGCCAATCAACTGTTAGTACTTATCTACTGATAAGTGTCTGTTGACAACTACTCTTATAGTACATGTCTTAGTAACAACATCTTAGTAACAAGACTCTTGTCACTGAGACTTTATTCCTATAGCACAAGTCTTGTCACCAGAACTTTATTATAACAATACTAGCGGAAGAGTAGATTGTCAACACAACGGAAATTGCCATCGTATCCTCGGACCAAAACTTGATTGGCATCACAATGTAGTACAGCCTCTAGACAGTACCACAGTTGATCACTCTCATTATAACCAATAACTCCACGAATACAGTTACTGGGCCAGATTCTTACCAGATTGTCTTGATGCAGACCACAAGTGGTGATCTCTAGAGGATCGGTGGTTTGCTGTAGTGATAAACCCTGATCTGTGAACCCCACATCAGCTGTCCAGTTAGGACAGATTGTGGAGGAGATACAAACATCATTGGCTGTTAGTCGACTGCCAGTGTAGTTAGCTGAGGCTGGGCACGAGGTGCCTCTTACAGTGTTATAGACGCAGGGAGCGGTAGGATTGTTACAGGCAGCTGGATCATGACATATCTCCTCGACAACATTGTAGTAGCCGTCAGTCCTAACTGTCAATGTTTTTTGATTAGAAGCTATATAACCGTTAGGACAACGAGTTTGTCCCAAGAAATTAAAAACTGCTGCAAACAGGGCTACTAATAGGACCAAGACGATTGTTACTCCAATGATAATTAATACGACGTTGGGTACAGGTGCAATTAATTTCGCCATATATCTATATCTCTATATTTTCTACG
>Ga0302309_10002196_pt1 | contig 16569 bp, 19 predicted proteins | sample III_Palsa_N1_1_FD_200453 | JGI IMG/M metagenome (GOLD analysis project Ga0302309, IMG submission 200453) | Peat permafrost microbial communities from Stordalen Mire near Abisko, Sweden - III_Palsa_N1_1 | ecosystem: Environmental > Terrestrial > Soil > Palsa > Peat permafrost | place: Sweden... | reverse complement strand
GAATTCGGTTTTCGTGGAGTCATTATTTGAACAAGTGATTTGTTTTTTAATAACAGAACTTTTACTTTAGTAAAAGGTCGTCCTTGGAACAGGAAATGTTTATTTCGTCGCTTTCATTTAGCGCGTTTTTTTTTTATTAATTGAGCTATTGTCGTCACAAAAGTTTTTATCAGCTTGCTTTTGTGATTCCTGGAACCATTCCGGAATTTGATTTTTCTTTAATTTGCATACGAGTCAGTTTAAAAGTTTTTTTATATACGGCTCGAGTTCGTCCTGTTAAAACGCAAACGCTGTTAGTGCGCGCACGTGAGGAAAAGCTCTTCAAATGTAATGAAATATCTTTAAGCAAATATCGGTATGTTATTTCGTTTTTTATAAAGGCTGAGCTAGCGAGAAAGTTTTTGAATAATAAAACAGCTGTTTCAGCTTTCTTAACAAATTTGCGTTGTAAGCGATTAATTCGAAAATGTTTAATCATTTATATATTAATTAAAATAAGAATTTAAGGTGATTTTAGGAAATATCCTCCAATAAGCTTGAAAAACTAATAAAATCAATTCGTTAACAAAAGTTATGAATCAAAAAAAAACGAACATAAAAATAAAAAGCAAAATTAATAGATTCTTGGCAAATTATTAGGTTTCCAACTTTTTACCGTCCCCCTCTTCCCTTTCTTCTCAAAATGATGATTCACATTCAATAAGTTAGAACAACATATACCACTATGTCAATACATTTTTCTACAGTCCTTATATCAGGGAACCAGTCTGGAACAGGTGTATATGCAAGCTCGATAAGTAAGTCTCTAATTCTTTTAAGAAGGCTTATAACTGCTGCAACTCAGGCTTTAAAATCTTTTCAAACGTGTTTAAGTAACTCTTCAAGCTCGTCTAAAAGCTTTTGAAGTCTACCATCCTCATCATCTGGAAAAAGAGGAGGAGGAGTATAACCATCAACTGGAGCTCCAGCTGGAGAAGTGAAACCCGTTAAACCTTTTTCAACTTTTTCTGTGGCCGCGGCAAACCACTCTCCAGATATTGTTAATAGCGCAAATATTGGTTGAATGTCTGGTTGTGCTCTAGCCGTTTGTTCTTCAAACTTATCAGCGAAAGGTAATACAATTAAAAAATAAATAAAGTATAAAAATGTGAAAATTTTACTGCACATAACAAACGGTGCCGCAGCTGCTTGTCCGCCCAAAAACATTAATGTTAAAAATATAAAAAAGAAGCATCAAAAACCAAATTTATAAAAGGACGAAACGGCTGATGGAGCTGAGCGTCATGTTATAGCATAAAACGGTAACAAAAACAAAATCAACAGCGCAGCTCCCATACTGATAACACCCCCTAACTTATTTGGACAGGCAAGCAAAATTGCATAAAAAGGCGTAAAATACCATTCAGGAACTATATGAGCTGGAGTTACTAACGGATTAGCTTTGATAAAATTATCTGAGTGACCTAATAAATTTGGGTAAAAGAAAACTAAAACAATGAAAAGTAACAGATAAATTGCTAAGCTATACCCATCTTTATATGTAAAATAAGGATGAAATGGTGATTTGTGTGTATTGGTTGATTGTGTAGGCTCCGTAGAACCCGTCTTGTGTAACAGAACCAAATGGAGTAAAATTATTGCGGTTATTAAAAACGGCAATAAGTAATGTAAACTAAAAAAACGTACAAGGGTCGCATTCGATATTGAAAAACCCCCTCAAATTCAGTAAGCTATATTTTCTCCAACAAAAGGAATCGCTGTAACTAAACTTGTTATAACGGTTGCTCCTCAAAAACTCATTTGTCCCCAAGGTAATACATAACCAATAAAAGCCGTGGCCATCATTAAGATAAAAATAATAATCCCAGACCACCACAAATACCGTCTTGAATACAAATATGATCTATAATATAAACCTTTGGCAATATGACAATATATTAAAATAAAAACCATCGATGCTCCATTTGCATGCATATAACGCATCAACCAACCATTTTTAACATCGTTCATAAGATGAACAACACTATCAAAAGCTAAATCGACATGTGCAGTATAATGCATTGCTAAAAAAATCCCAGTTACCAGTTGCAAAGCGAAAAACAAGCCAACCAATGAACCAAAACTTCAAATATAATTTAAATTTATAGGTGATGGATAAAACAAAACATGTTCGGAAATTACTGAAGCTATAGTTTTAGAACAATTCATTATTCTTCTGCTAATATTCATTAGTGAAATTTAATTAAGTAACACTTCGTAGCTTAAAGGAACAACATTGAACGTTAATAATAAACCTGTAACGAAAAATAAATATGCTAGACTTATCGGTAGAAAAATTTTTCACCCAATATCCATTAACTGATCATAGCGATACCGTGGTACAGTTGCCCGCGTAATAACAAAAAAAAAGCAAACGATAATCGTCTTAAAACTGAATGCTATATACGTTGGTATGATGCCCAGATACGCTGGAGTAGGGACTAATCAGCCACCAAAAAACAATATTGTAAACAACGCCGACATTAATAGCATGTTGCTGTATTCACCCAAGAAAAACATGGCAAAAATAATCGATGAGTACTCAGTGTTATATCCAGCAACCAATTCCGCTTCAGCCTCAGTCAAATCAAAAGGCGTACGATTGGTTTCGGCTAACATAGAAATAAAAAAAATAATAGCGCAAGGTAATAGGGGACAAAAAAATCAAACCATATTAGATTGAGCCATTACAATTTTTGTGAAATTTAACGTACCGGATAATAAAATAATTGGTAATATAATGAGACCGATTGATACTTCATATGAAATCATTTGCGCTGCTGAACGTAATGACCCTAAAAATGCGTACTTTGAATTACTAGCTCATCCCGCAATTATAATACCATATACGTTCAACGATGAAATGGCTAGAACAAAAAGAATAGTGTAATTTATATTTGAAACATTCGCTGTTATATTTTTAAGCAAAATATATTGATCAACAATTGCATTAAAGCCAGATTCTGGATGAGCCACATGCATTCATGGAAGTAAACTGTGTTCTAACAAGAGCTGCATTATGTCCAAGGTTATTGTAGTTGTCACAAATGGCATATAGTCATCAGCTGAATACACGTCGCTAATTCCCATAGGTATTACAATTCACGAGATTAGACTTAAAATTAAAATTAAAACCGGGGCAAACAAAAAAATTCTGGTATTAGCCGCCGTTGGAATTAAAAGTTCCTTTGATAATAATTTTAATCCATCTGCTAAAGGTTGTAATAAACCAAATAAACCAACAACATTAGGACCTAGGCGGCGTTGAGTTGCCGCCATAATTTTACGCTCAGCCAGCGTAAAATAAGCAATAGATACTAATAAAAGAATAATTTTCAACAAATCCACTAACAATTCATATATAATGTCTATACGTTGAATGTTTAATAAAATGAGAAGTTGATCAATTTCATACAAACCAATATAAGCTTTCAGAAACATGTTATAAGTGAGAGGGATACTATTAAAATGAAAACCGGAAACGTTTGTTTTTTGTTATTCGACATATCATTTGGCATGGAACGCCAATTGAAGCTTGAAATGCCTTAAAAACGCGTTTGGCTAAACTAAATGGCATTTGATTTAACTCGATAAAAATTTTGCCAGGTTTCAAATTTAAAACTCAATGGTTAACGATTCCCTTTCCTTTACCCATTCGAATTTCATTTGGTTTTTTTGAAACTGGAATATTCAATATACCGCGAATCCACATTTTATATATTTTTTTTTTTAATAACCGTTTTCGCGATAAGGTTTCGCGAAAAGCGTCAATGTGCTCTTGCTTCAAGCGACATGGTTTTAAAATTTTTAAACCAAAAATACCATAACGCAAACTACTGTTTACAATATTATTAGCGTAACCTTTTATTAACCCCTTATGAACGCGCTTAAATTTGGTCTTGCGGGAAATCTTTATTAATGCATGCTTGTTTCTATTTTTTTTTTCAAAAAAGTTTTTTTTTTTGTTCTTTACCACCTTTTTGTTTTAATAATATAATCACATCCGTATACCAAACAACCCGGCTGGCGTTCGGGCAACTCCTAACGCATAGGATACTTTTTTAGTAAATGTTTGAATCGGTATTTTTTCTTTATTTTGCAATTTGAATATTTGTTTTGCGGATTTTCCCTTACTACCACCCAATTTTCCGTCAATTAAAATTTTATAACCCATAATGTGTTCCGAATGAAGAACGGAGAACATCGAAATCATATTTTTTGCCAATTTCCTATAGTTCTTTGTCTGTTGCATTTCAGTGGCAAGCAATTCGACAAATAATTTTGGCTCAAAAACCCTTTCAATGTTTAAAAGTGCATTCAATAATCGAATGAAAAAACTTTTGCTGGCCAAAGGTTTCAAAAACCCCTGTCTCCTATAATTGGTGTTTTTTTGATTTGATCGAGTATCAATAAAATCGCTAACATTTTTTATTTTCGCCAAAACAGGAAACTTTAAATATTGTTGTATATATTTTTCAATAAAATACCGGAATGCGATATTCAGCTTTTGGAATTTTGAATTAAAATTGCTAACATAAAATATAGGTTTGGTCAAATTTACTTCCGCGCTTAATTTTTGAGATGCAAGTTTTATAGAAGTAGGCTTGGAACGTTTTTGTTGATTTTGGTGAGTATTTATAAAACCTATATACCTCGTGAAAGCTAATGAATTGGTTTCCATATACAAGGCTTCGTTTTTTTTTGCTTTTAAATCATACAATACCCGATTTTTCCATACTAATTTTAGTTTGTCGGGTTTACTGCCAAGTCGGTTAAATTGAATATTCTGTGCCGTTAGATTTCGTGTACGCTTTATGTTTCGCGCCATATACGATTTTAGATAAAAAAAAAATTGCAATGGATTGACCGCTTTGCTCTGTTCGAAATTTTTCCATAATCACGTTCTTAAAACTTTAGGTCCGAAATTAATATGGAGCAATGCAGGGACCAGTTTAGGCATTAATGGTTGAAACAAATTGTATTTTCATAACGCATAACACACATTTTTTAAAATTTTTGGACGACTTGGCATTTTAGGTAATTGTTTACGGTCAATTAACGAATCTTTAAGGAGGATCCATTTTTTAATTTGCAAACGAGAAGTAAAATTGTTATTTTGTATTCGAAACGTTTTTTTGTTTTTTTTTTTTGCATTCGGTTTAGCGAGTCACCATTTTGGTTTATTCCACATATCCAGTTTTTTTTTACTAACACTTTTATTATCAAGGTCCAATCCTTTTTTATTAAGGAAGTTTGTAAAGGGCCATAGGTTTGATGTAGCTATTTTTTTTCGTAGTAGATTTATATTTGGACCAATCAATTTTGTAGACAGCGCCAATAATTTCTGAGCTCGCAAAAACTGTTTGTTGGATGGGCTTGTTGTTTGTATTTTATTTTGAGTATACGCGTGCCGCTGTCATTTATTTTTATAAGCCTTAACCTTACCTCGCTTAGCTTTGCGTTTTCAAGACCATCGTTTTGTTTTGTTTTTGTAATTTTTTTTTGATTTTTGGCTATTCAAAAAATGATTTTTAGTAATTTTTCATGACACATGTTTTTTTTTATAATATTTTTTATTTTTGTGCCCGTTAGGCCGACAGTTGGCCATCGAACGAAATTTGACTAACTTTCTCATATTTTGTACTTTCATAGCAAAGTTTTTAACGGACAACCCCGTAGGATAAAAAATTTTTAATTTCTTTAATTGTTTTTTTAATTTTGATTTTTTTAAATATTTTTTTAGAACGAAATTGCGCTTCAGAACTAACTGCAAAGCAGCCGATTGATTTACTATTGCATTTTTTTTACAATAATCATAATGTCGAATCTGGTAATTTCTTTTTAACTTAAATTGCTGGAGTTTTATTTTTTTCCGATGCAGATACAAAGCTAATTGCAAAAAGCCATCCTTTGTTAATTCTTTTCGAGAATCAAAAGTCAATTCATTTTTTACTAAATGCAGAATGTTTTGATAGACAAATAAATCAATTAATTTTTTGTTTTTCTGCAGCGGCTTAACCTCAAAAAAAACTAAATTTATTTGACTGTACCGCAAGTACTCTTGCATCAATAAATAACATTTCAAATAAGTTATAAAACTTATATTAGTTAAGCCAGAGTGCAATGATATTAAGGGGTTGTTTCATCCTTGCTGAGTTCCCAGGCGATTGGCGATTGGATTGGTTACATAAGACATTTTTGCTTTTAATAGCAAACTGGCCACAGCAGCCTCATGCTGAGGAGCCGACTAAAGCCAATTTTGCCAATAATTTCTTGGAATTTCGTCACAAATTACTAAATACACATATAATTTTCAATTTAAATATAATTTTGGAATTGGCACACAACGCTTATTTATTTTAAATGTCGTTAAAATAGGGTAAGAAAACGTTTTTCATTAATTTTATGTCATTCTCAAATATTTCATATTTGTTTTCACGTTTCGATTTTTAAAACCTAAAAAAAAATCGCGAGTAAATAAATTTACAATAATTGCATTATAATTTGAACCTCGATCAAAACTTGAATGAATTGGTTTTTTATTTCATTTGCTTTTTCTATTGAAAAAGCTTCAGAAAAATCTCTTCATGTATGGACTCATTTGCAATATATCGCTTTGATGCAAAACTCGAGAAGGGTTGCATGTTAAATTCTTGTGGTTTGTTCTAACCAGATGGTTAGAATTTGTATTTATACGCGAATTGATCAAGAGTGGAAAGTTATTTGTACGCGATCATTTTGGTTCATCATTATAATTCGTGGCTAAGCTTATAAAACCCTTTTTGGATGCCAAGTTGGACCACAACGTATTGGGAATTCAATTGGCTAATTGTGAAGATGAATAAAAGTTTAAGTTTAATTTATTTCAAAATTTCATATCCCGGGTTAAATATTTTGACTTAACGCGTATAAATTTGTTTCAAATACGCCCTAAATTCCTAATTTTCAGCCGATTAAAATGTGGCAAAAATGATTTCACTAAATTGGTTTTTAGCCATATATAGCGATTACCCCCGCGCTTGCCGGGCTTCAATTTAATTTTTTGAAAACGATGGTGAGTCGCCATTAAAAATCTTTTATATGTTTTATTCTTTTTTGTTACATGCATTGGTCTTTCGCGCCGAAGCATATTATAATTCTGAAAAAGGTATAAATTTCGTTTTGCAATTAAAATTTGCAGCCAAGGTAAATATTTTTTTTGAGCACGCGGCCCACTAAAACGTCAGCGCAAACTCGTTTGACTGTATTCTTTAATGTAACCAATCGCATCCATTTCTTCAATGTTAATTTCGTTTGAAACGCGGGCTAAAATATATTCAAAATTGTAAATTTCTTTAAAGCGTTTCAAATTTAATAACAAATCAGATTGGGCAATCGGCACACGATTATTTCGATTTGAAAGAACTATTCGGCGAAACCTGTTTCTTTTAACAGATTTAGACCTAAAAAGATTGCGGCTTTTTATTCGTCTATTTCGGGCCAATGTGCTTAGCTTGCCTAAAAATTTTCTTTTATACCATTTTCTTTTTCATCGAAACTTCTTGAACAAATCATACATTATTGGCTTTACTTCTTTTTTTTTTTCCCAAAAATATCAGGGTCGTATTCTTTTTCTTTTATGTTTTATAGGCGCTTTTTTCATAAATTTTCTGAGTCAATGCCGCTTTTTTTTACATTTTTTTTTTTTACACAATAGTTTCTGACGTGCTAATTTTAAACGTTTTTTTCATGATCAACGCCTTAGACATTTAACATAATTCTTCTTTTTCTTTTTCGTTTTAGGTTTTCGGTAAGCGAGCCTATTTTTGTAATTTTTTTTAAAATTACTTAAACAATAGTTCTTTAAAACCGCATAACTATCATATCGATACCGCTTTTTTTTTCTGAACCAATAGCTTCGCCTTCTTTTTAATTTTAGCTGTTTGACTAACATGCCACGAGTAAATTTTAATTTTATTTTTAATGTTTTTTTCTTTTCATCCGTTCGTACGTTAAACTTTAGTTGGCGAAAAATTTCCAAATAAAAAAATAATTGCACGCGTTTTTTATTACGCCTTGATTTGATACTAATCCAAGCAATTAAAGATGAGGGCTTCATTCTCTTAGTTAGACGAAATTTTTTGTATTTAGGTTTTTTATTAGCAATGGTGGCTAACATGAAAAAACTATAATTTCTGTTAAGTAAAATAAAAATTTAGCAAAAAACAAGAACACTGTTAAAAAGATAATTAATGTATAAAACAATGTCAATTCATTTGTATTAAGTTGTGATTTTAATCGCGACTCTTTTCAACGGCGGATAAAATCAAATGGTGAATCTTCAAACCACAATATTTTAATGACTCGCAAATAGTAGTAAGTGCTAATTAAACTTGTAATCATACCGACAACAACTAATGCGTAATTTTCAGATTCAAATGCGGATAAAAATAAAAAATATTTTCCAAAAAAACCGGCCAGGGGTGGAATGCCGGCCATAGTAAAAAATATGATTACTATGCCTATCGAAATTTGTCAATTATTTTTAGAAAAATGCTTTAACTCGGTTAAATACTCAATGTTCTTTGATTGTTCAACATAAAAAGTATTTAAATAAAATTGTAAAAAGCACATGTTCATCGCAATATATATTAACAAATAAATAATAGTAGCTTGAATACCCTCAAATGTCCCACAAACAATACCAATTAATAAAAACCCTATTTGATTCATAGAGGAATAAGCAATAAATTTTTTTATTGAATCTTCATTGTAAGCGCCGACACAACCGAATATCATTGACGATCATGACGAATATCAAACGACATAATTCCATAAATAATACAAATCCTTAAATACTGAAGTAAACAATTTAATAAAAATGGCGAGAGTGGCTATTTTAACAGGCAAAACAAAAAATGCCATGACAGCATTAGGACTACCTTCATATATTTCTGGAGCTCATAACTGGCAAGGAAAAGCGGCTAATTTAAAAAACAAGCCAAATAGAACTGTTGTTATACCCACATTTATAAATGCTAAATCTAATCAGGCGTTCTGATTGGCCCTTTCGAATAGAATGCAGGATATGTTACAAAATACATTAGTATGTACGCACGTATAGACCATAAATGTACCGCTTAGTATAAATGCCGCGCTTAACGTGCTTAAATAAAAATATTTTGAAGTTGCCTCCAGTGATTTTTTATAAGGAATATCATACATTACTAAAATATATAAACTTAAACTGAACCCTAACACACAAATCAACATAAATATTAATGAAGTTGAAGACACCAATAAGACAAGAAAAAAGCATGCTGCTGTCATCATAAAAGAATATTCGGTCACTGGATTCAAATGGTAAAGAATGTATTTATGAGAATTTCTTAAAACAAATAAGGTAGTGCCAATAATTAGCATTTTAAAAAATGTGACATACAAATCAACCGCCAAAAATGGGTTTATGATTCAAGTTGTATCAATTCAAATATGTCATATATACAAGAATAGTACAATTACAAGCGCTTCAATGTTAAACTGCAAAAGCCGTAGAGAAAAAAACTTGTATTTTAACGGCCATATGCTGCTCGATCTGAAATAGGACATTGAAATTACTATTAAATTAATTAAACAAATGAGCGCCAAAAAAATTTCTGGAATGTTTGTCACCGCATATTCAGTATATTGAATAAAATAATTAGTTATAAGTTGACCCATCAAAATGAATTATTATATTATAAGGTTTAGGTCGTAAAACCTTCAACCTTTTGAGGTCACGTTAAAGCTCCCCGATGTCATTCATAATAAAAACCAACAGTGATTATAATCAAAAAAATTGTCATAGTATAAAAACCAAACCATCCGATGAATTGAAGTCCTGTAATTCACGGAAATAGCAATGCTATTTCTATGTCAAATATCAAGAACAAAATTCCTACAATATAGAAATGGACATCAAATGGTTGGCGTGTAGCATTGTCAAAAGGGTCAAATCCACATTCGTATTCACTCAATTTCTCGCTGTCTTTAATTAATGTTAATGAAAACATATAAGACAAAAAGATCAACAAATTGCAGATTAAAAAACTTAAAAAAAAAAACATTATGATTTTATGGTATTCTGTGTAATATGTATCTTTTGTAAAGCAAAAGTAATAAGTTGAAATATATTCTACGAAATTCATAATAATATGCAATTTCATTTAAACATGTAAAATAAGGTATTTAAAAACCACTTTGAATCGTGTTGATTGAAATCCGCGGTAATAAACACTTATTATTGGGCTAAATCAGTAGCCAAAATTTATTTGATATAAACGCCCCTTGTTTGTTTAATAGTACTTAATGCGATGATAATAGCACCGATCATAGCTATTAAAAGGATGTATCCAATTGCTAAAAAAATTTCACTGGTTGCGGTATACATAAAAGCTCCGATGGCGATAATATCTTCAAAATATGTAATCGATCCCATTAAAAATCTAATATATACAAATTGATATGATTGATTATCAAAACCGTAATTAAAAAGGATTTGAAAGCAATCTACAACAATATAGTAAAATTTGAAAAAGCAACACAATGCTACGATAATTGAAATAAAGTGGAAGATTCGCAAGGTTTTTAAATTATAAATTTTTTTTAAATTAAATAGCATAATTACAAACAAGAATAAAATTGAGATCGCACCAATATAAATTATTAAAAAAATCATAGCCAAAAATTCAATTTTTAGCGATATTAGAATAATTATCATATTAAAAAAAACAAAGATCAACCCGAGCAATGAATATATTGGATTATTATACATTATTATGGATAAACTAAACCAAATGGCACAAAACGGAACAAATACATTATATAAAACATTTATTAAATTTAGGAACAATCAAAACAAATGTATTGAAAAACTTAAAAAAATCGTTTCTGGTATATTGGTATAAAGTATTTGTAACGAAGTTGCAACAACATAGGCTATTAATAGGCTTTTAGTTATTTTTTGAGGCTCAACATTTGATAACCATCTATAATAATAATTATTCCGGTACATTGAATGAAAGTAACCTCTCAAATAGAATTTGGCATCGAAATAATCAAATATATTATTACTGCAAATTTGTCCTATATGCATCATTCCTTTTATCGATCAACTTCACCAAAAACAATATCTTGTGTACCAATTATAGTAACAACATCTGCAATAAGATGATGTGTTGCCATGAAATTCATTCCTTGCAAATGCAAAAACCCTGGAGCTTTAATTTTACAACGATAAGGACGATTTGTATTATCGGAAATCAAATAAACACCAAACTCCCCTTTAGGAGCTTCGATTGACGTATATTTTTCAGCCGATGAGACCAAATACCCTTCGGTATGTAATTTGAAATGATGTATTAAACTTTCCATAGATGATTTCATTTGTGTCCGAGAAATATTAGCAATTCCATTGTCATTTGTTCTAATAGGCCCAGCAGGTATATTATTAATGATATGTTCAATAATAAACGAACTTTGACGCATCTCTTCTATCCGGATCAAATAGCGATCATAGCAATCTCCATTTTGGCCACAAACCCCAGTGAATTCCAAACTATCATAAATTTCATAAGGATAATTTTTACGTAAATCATTCTGAATTCCAGAGCCGCGAACCATTACACCACTGAATCCTCAAGCTTCAGCTTGATGACTTGTTACAATCCCAACATTTATCAGACGTTGCTTTCAAATCCGATTTTCTGTAAGCAATTCTTCAATTTCATCTAGTCGGTTATTAAATTGATGTACAAAAACATAGATATCATTTAATAAACCGAGCGGAAGATCAAAAGCAACCCCGCCTGGTCGTATATACGCGGCATGCATTCTAGCACCAGATACTCGTTCATAAAATTCAAATAGCTTTTCGCGCTCTTCAAAAGCCCACAAAAATGGTGTTAAAGCACCAACATCCATAGCGTGAGTTGTAATGGCCATTAAATGATTTAAGATTCGCGTTATTTCATCAAATAACACGCGTATATATTGCGCACGTAACGGAATCGAACAATTTAGTGCTTTTTCAACTGCTAGTGAATAAGCGTGCTCATTAGCCATCATTGACACATAATCTAATCTATCAAAATAAGGAAGAGCTTGGTTGTAAATTTTATATTCAATCAATTTTTCAGTTCCTCGATGCAACAATCCAATATGCGGAGTAGTTTTTAAAATTGCTTCTCCGTTTAGCTCTAAAATTAAGCGTAAAACGCCATGAGCCGATGGATGTTGAGGTCCAAAATTTAAACTATAGGTTTTTAACTCGACCGAAGGTGATAAATCATGATCGCCTGATATTTTAATTTGTGGGGGACAAAACATTTTTCGGGAAGGTAAGATTTGAACTTACGACCTTTCGCCCCCAAAACAAATGCTCCACCAATTGAGCTACATCCCGTTTGCGCGTCACTAAAGAAAATTTAAACCGGAAACCAATTAAGGTTTAAATCAATCTATATGTTCCAATACCAAAACCTTATAAAAAAATGTAAGCAATAATCTCTTCGGCATTGAATGCGTTTTAAATTTAATTAATAGTTGCAGATTCAGATAAGTCGTATGTTGAAAAAGAATTGTAAAAAAAAAGTTTTTATTATACATTAAAAAAGGAATTTGTTTTATATGAATTAGAAATCGTTCTTGCAATAACATTAGTGTTTTTGGTTTCGGCTGTTTCAAAAAATCTCGAAACACATGTTTGAACAAATAGGAAAAAAAAACATTAAATTGCTTTTGACTCATTTTAGTTTCGAGAACTGAATCATTTATTATTCTGGTTTGGAATTTTTTTTCAGCGTCTGACAACGAAAATGGTTTTTTTTTACTTTTAACCTTTGTCAGCCACAATAAATATAAAAAATCAGGGAATAAATTTTCAGTTTTTGTTTTTACCTCCACCCCTTGAATAATTATCAAATCATCTTTAACAAGACTGTTAATTTCAGAGGATAAATAATGCAAACTTATAGTTTTTGAATAATGATTTAATGAATTAATAGTCATTTTATTGTTCTTTACCCCTTTAATTCTTCATATGTTGTGAAATCAACATTGCGGCCAAATTTGAACAACACAATTAAAATACCCAGCCCAATTGCTGATTCAGATGCAGCTAAAATCAAAGCTGCAAGGGCATAAATTTGGCAAAAATAATTATATGTTATTATAGATACAATCGCAAATCCTGTTATTATACCCAAATACATAACCTCAATGCTTAACATTGACACCAAAAAATTCTTGTAATTAAATATCAATCCAAACAACCCAATTGAGAATACTAAATATGATAAGCACAAATAATCAATTAAATTAGCCAAATTATTTATGTCCGTTAATCAAATTAATAATGAATGCTTCATAGTTGACAAAAACATATATTTAAATTAGTCCAAAACCTAGCCTAATATTAAGGCTCGAGCGGTTAGCATAACGATTAATGGAAACAAAAGACGCGTTTTTTTAGTATGCATAAGAATTTCACCAAATAAAATCGAAAACTGTTTTAGATGATAAACCTAGAACAGTTTGCAAAACAAATAATGTAAATAAGATCTGAAACTCTTGTAGATTCAAATCTTGATATTTATTTATATATCTGATTTTGAGCGTCCCAAAACAAATGCGATTAAACAATCATATTGAGTATAACGCACTTAATACAATTCCGGTTCCTCCACAAAGGGCCGCAAATGAGTTGCGGCTAAAAACACCAAGTAATATGACGAATTCGCCAATAAAATTTGATGTTCCAGGAAAGCTCATGTTAGCTAACGTAAATAACAAGAAAAAAATGGTAAACCATGGCATTAAAATAACAAGTCCCCCATAATATTTCAATAATCGTGTATGATATCGGTCATATAAGACCCCAACACAATAAAATAACGCAGATGACACTATACCATGCCCTATCATTAAATAAATGGAGCCATCGATCCCGTGTTGGTTTAAACTAAATAACCCTAAAACAATTAGGTTCATATGAGCAATTGACGAATAAGCAATAATTTTTTTCATATCGATTTGGCGTATGGTAGCTAAAGACGCATAAACAATGCTTAAAATTGATAGGGCATCGATAAAAAGCGAAAAATATGCAACACCGTATCAAAAGAGAGGTATAGTAAATTTCAAAAAACCAAAACTACCTAATTTTAAAAGTAAGCTTGCTAAAATAATTGATCCAATGGTTGGCGCTTCGACATGCGCTTCGGGTAATCATATATGAAACGGAAACATTGGGATCTTAATAGCGAAGGGAATAAAAAATAAAATAAATAAAAATATATGGCTTTGTATTGAAAATTTTTGATTAATTAATACAATATAATTCAGTGATCCGGTTATATTCCATATATATAACATACCAAACAGCATAAAAAGAGATCCAAATAATGTGTAAAAAAAAAAGTAATATGCGGCTTTAATTTTCCGATCACGAGAACCTCAATATCCTATCATGATAAACATTGGAATTAGAACACTTTCAAAAAAGATAAAAAAAATAAACATATTTGTTGTTACAAAACTTATAATTAAAAATAATTCAATTAACAAAACACAAGCTAGAAATTCATTCATATTTTTAGTTACGTTCCCACCGGCATAAATACAAATCGGCATAATAATGGCGGTTAATAAAATTAAACATAACGCAAATCCGTCGACTCCACCGCTAAACTCGCTTATTGCGCTTGGCAGAAGAAAATTGAAACAAAATTGAAATTGGTAAGTAATTTCACCAAAATCAAAGTTTCCCATTATACCAATCCAAAATCACAAAACCAGTGTTGATGTAAACAGCCCTATCAATCGACAAATGTCTGGGAGCGTCCGGGGAGCGATCAAAATTAAACCTAAATTGGCGATTATTCAGATAATATTAAACGAAATTAAGTTCGGCATTTACAACTTGTTTATGAACCCCATCAATAAATCGTAATAAATAAAAACAATCAAACAACATCAACGAAATGTCAATACCACGCTGCCGCTTCAAAACCAAAATGTTGCTCTTTCGTAAAGGAGTACTTTGTTATTTTAAGTGCCGATTGGTGCAACAAATTTAACATTTCAACTCTAGAAACTTTGCGATTTGTTAATAAAACGATCGTTCCAATAATACTTTCAAGCAAGGCACCATTACTTTTGCTGCTCAAAAAATAAATTGTGTTTCATTTAGGAATGGTTAAAATTTCGCGCAATAAACAAAATAATAAAAAAATGGTACCTACAGTAACATGAAAGCCATGAAAGCCGGTTGTAACAAAAAATGAACTTCCATAAACATTTTCTTTTCATTTGAACGTAACACCGTATTTATATTCAATCCCCTGGCACATTAAAAACGTGATACCGAGAATTATTGTAACAAGCAAATGTTTGGTAAATTTTTGGTGCGATGTGAAATTGGATTTTTCTAATATTGCATGATGGGCTAGTGTTATCGTTACACCAGAAGTCAGTAAGAGTAGTGTATTGACCAACGGTAGCCCTCAAATATCCATAGGTTGAATACTTTTTGGGGGCCATATACAACCAATAGCGATGGATGGCGATAAGCTAAAATGAAAAAAACCTCAAAAAAAAGCAAAAAAGAACATAACCTCAGAGACAATAAACAACGCCATTCCATAACGCAAGCCTTGCCGAACAACCTTTGTATGATGACCTTGACCAGATTCTTTAACTACCGTTATAAATCAACAGAACAAAACTGTCATAAAAATAAAAAACGCGATTTGCATTAAAAAGCCATCGAAATGCAGAACAGTGGGAGCGGACGAAGGATGTCAATAAAACACTAAACTCATAACAACGAGCATTGCGGCAAAACCAGTGACAACTGGTAACAAGCTACTTTCAACCAAATGAAATTGATGCTTTTCCTTATTTTTAAAAAATTTCAAATTATTTGTGATGAACAACATTTGGGGCTTTATTCCGTGATACAATGGAATAAAGCCTTTTATCGTTTCCTAAATAAGAATTTCGCACAATTGAGTTGACCAAAGATGAAAAAATAATTCCAACACCAAATTAGCGAGATTTTCACTACTTTGCATTTACAAATTCTTGTTTAATCCTGTATTCAACATTCTTCCAGAAAAGTAATAATAAGCGAAGCAATAACAAAACTATAAAAAAATCAACCGCTTTTTTCAATTAGATGGTCTATCTCCGTAGGGGGAAAAAACCAAAATGCCTCACGCAAAATAGGTTTTTCAGTTCACTTCAAAAGCTATTAATAGCTAGCTCTACCGCACAACTTACCAATTTATTCTTATATCGCGCTAGCAGCTTTTCAAACATCCAAATCAAGATTATTTAAAAAAAATATATAAAGCAGGCTAGTAATCCGAAGTTCAAGGTGTAAATAAATAACTCAAAAAACCCAAGACCAAATAAACGTGGTTTGTACATCAAATCATTTAGCGCGCTAAAAAAGTTATCAGAATCCCAATCTGAAAAATAATGTAGGTATAGCATTATAAAGACCACAGT
>Ga0302309_10002194_pt1 | contig 16586 bp, 15 predicted proteins | sample III_Palsa_N1_1_FD_200453 | JGI IMG/M metagenome (GOLD analysis project Ga0302309, IMG submission 200453) | Peat permafrost microbial communities from Stordalen Mire near Abisko, Sweden - III_Palsa_N1_1 | ecosystem: Environmental > Terrestrial > Soil > Palsa > Peat permafrost | place: Sweden... | reverse complement strand
GCTTTGCAATAAAGAAGACATGGTTCACATCCCGGCTGCCGATGATGAGCGTCGAGGCCGGGTCGCCTTTCCGTATAAAATGCAGGCGGTATAACGACTCATCCTTCGTTGCCGGGAAACTGACCGAAAAGTTTCCGGCCGTATCAATATCGCCTTCCGCTATGATCAGCGCTCTTGAAGTAGTAAACATATAATCAAAGCCGGGTATCCGGCAAACATAAAACTTGCGCACCCAGCCGGAGTCGAGCCTTACCCTGCCTGATAACATCGCCCGCTGACCCAAACCAAAAGCCGGCGCCAGCACCAATAGTAAAAACAACCTGTAATGTCTCAAGGCTTTATTGCTTCAATTTCATAGCCAATTGTCCCGGTCACATTTTCGGCCCGGATATAAAAATTCCAGGTGCCGGGTGTTTTCACACTCACATTGTCAATCATTTCGCCTTTTGAGGGTTCATGGCCCCCGCTGCTGGTTTTGGTGCCCAAAGTAACGTTAAACGACCTTTTACCACTTGGCTCGGTTAACACTACCGTAATTTCACCTATGTCCGCGTAAACTTTTATGTCATACTTCACCGATTTGGTTCCGGCCGGCACGTCAAAGGGGATAGTCCGGTTTATGGTACTATCCCTTAAGCTGATGGAACCTTTAATAACCTGTGCCTTAGCCTGGATTGCTCCCAGCGCCAGCAAAAAAAACAATAGCTTTTTCATATTTTCTAAATTTCCGGTAAAGTTTTGAAATACAATACAGACTAAACGAATTTCGCCGGGTGGATAATGGGTGGAGCGGGGATGGATTTGTGGAAAAGGTGTATTTCCTTTTCGCTAGGGTCTCCGGAGCGTTTAAGTTAACCCACAAAAAGACAAGCAGTGCAATTAGCTTTTTGCTCGTCGATATTTATTTAATATATTATAAATCAATAACTTATGTGTCATAGCGAGTGGTAAAATTAGAAAATTCTGAAGGGGAGATGACAGTGAGCGTAGGGTGTCACACTGAGGCTCTCGAAGTGCGGTGCGCAAAGGCCTTCCCGTACTCCACTTTCACAAACTGTCATGGGTACGTAGGAGAGATCTTATACGCCATGCCGGCAAACTATGCCGGCGGTAATGTCAGATATATAAGATTTCTCCCTCGTCCCCCGTCGACAAATTAATAATATGTCATGGGTAGGAGTAAAATTAAAAAAACGCTAAAGGTCCAATGACATCTAATCACCCTATCACCCTTTTTGTCATCTCGAGTGGTAAAATTAGAAAATTCTGAAGGGGAGATGACAGTGAGCGTAGGGTGTCACACTGAGGCTCTCGAAGTGCGGTGCGCAAAGGCCTTCCCGTACTCCACTTTCACAAACTGTCATGGGTACGTAGGAGAGATCTTATACGCCATGCCGGCGAACTATGCTGGCGGTAATGTCAGATATATAAGATTTCTCCCTCGTCCCCCGTCGACAAATTAATAATATGTCATGGGTAGGAGTAAAATTAAAAAAAAGCTAAAGGTCCAATGACATCTAATCACCCTATCACCCTTTTTGTCATCTCGACGTAGGAGAGATCTTATACGCCATGCCGGCGAACTATGCCGGCGGTAATGTCAGATATATAAGATTTCTCCTTCGCCCCACGTCGACAAATTAATAATATGTCATGGGTAGGAACAGCCTGTCCCGACTATTCGGGAAAGCAATCGATACACATGCAAATAAATGTGTAAAATGTGGTCAGAACCACAAAGCCGCAAGCCAATCCCATCGGTGTTATTGCCAGTAGGCATAAAAGGAAGTAGAATTAATTTCCAGCTAAACTATTTTATGAGTTAACCTAAACCGGAACGGGACCCTGTGCTCCTGGCCCGTTGAAGCTGTGGGATTGCCTTGAAAGACTGTTGAGGAAGAAAGAAGTTCCTTTTCGTATAAAGACACGTTTACTTATTGTCTCAAAATATGCTTAAATTTGTTTTATGGAAACGCTCATCATCAACATCCCCGAAAAGAAAAGCACTTTGGTAAAACAAATGCTTAAAGATATGGGCGTTACCATACAGCCGGCAGACAAGCTAAACCTCGCCGCTTATAAAGAAAAAATAGCGAAAGTTTCTATCTGGACTGATGACGACCTGAAAGCCTTCAACGACAGTAAAAAAGCTTTCGAAAATTTGAAGCCGCAGCAATGGTAATTGATACCAGCATTTTCATTGAGCACTTAAGAGCCAAAGACAAACTTAATACTACGCTTTCCCTTATCCCTGATAATACGAACTTGTTTATTTCGGCTGTTTCTCTATATGAACTTTATATGGGAGCACCCACTTCCGAAAAAGAAAATGATATCCGCGCGATTACCGGGAACATCCCCGTTCTGCCGTTCTCTGATGCCGTCGCATTAAAGGCCGCACAGCTCTACCATTTACTAAAGAAACAAAACCAATTGATCGACTTCAGGGATATCTTTATCGCCGCAACATGTGTCGTTAATGAATTGCCGCTGGCGACGTTGAACAAGAAACATTTTACACGAATTGAAGGACTGACGGTGGTGTAGGAAAACGCTGCTGAAAATGGTGGCGTTCCCCGTTTCCGGTCTCCGGAACGGGACCCTGCGCTCTAGTCCTCTCAGTACGCAATACAAGTTCCAAGGTGTCGGATAAAATTAAATCAGGCATTCCTAATAATTCCCATAAACCCCGCCACCGAGATCCCCGCATCCTCCGCCCCATCCGTATACGCCACACTTTCAAACTCATGCCAGGTGGGGTCTACCCTAAAATCAACTATATCAGTAAATACTTCCGGCAACTGCCATTGCGCAGCGTAAAAGTATTCGCCGTAAATCAGTTTTGATCGGATAAGACCTTCCACTTCCGCCAACTCAACACCATCCGGGTTAGCAAACACCACCGAAATGAATTTTTTATAGTTGCCGCTGCAACGGTAGCGATAGTTAAATTGAATGTTTGGCATGGGCCAAGATACCGAGGTCGATAAAGCTTGTCAATCGGATATAAGTGAACTTTTAGCCAATTGCAAGTTTGCCGCTTTCCTTCCAAATGTAAGCAGGCATAGGTTCGTTTAATCGCCATTCAACATTCATTGGTTTGGAGCCAGTAGAGTTGGCGAATTTTGCCAAGCCCAAAAACACATACGACATCGTAAAACCGAATTCATCATCATTTTGCTCCCGAACAAACAGTAATATTTTCTTGTTTGACTCCTGATGTTTAATATATGATAGACCTTTCGGCGATTCCGGAGAGGTTGCGTTTTGCGACTGCCAATGAAACAGATACTCATTTATCGCGTAATCGTCATAAAGGGTGGATGGCGAATATTCCTTTTCGGATTTCTTTAGTGTAATGAATAAAGCCTCGCAATTTAGTTGTTTATTTAGAGCGACCCCTTCACGGTTCGAGGAAGCCTTGTCGAACTCATGCAATCCCAATGCTACTAATATTTGGTCGCGATTATAGCGGCTGTGAACTTTCAATGGAAATGGAAATCCCAATCTGACACTCTTTTCAACAAAGTCAACATTATCTATTAAATATTCGATGACTTGTTTTAATTCATTCACTAGCACCCTGTTTATTCTAATTTGACGGACACTGTTTTCAATAGAACTAAATCCCGCCCCTGAACCATCCTTTTGCCAAACATCATAGTGAAACATCAAAAGCATTAATTGCTCCTCATCATCCAGGTCTTCGATGTTAAACTCACTTTTAATAAGATTTTTTAAAAATTCCAGATAGCTAATGGAATTACATTGTAATAGTCGTTTAATACATCGGGTAATTTCAGATTCATTAGGCTCACTAAAGTCCGATTCTACTCCTGCATCCACGCAAAGCCTACTCCAGTTGTCTTTCTTATAAATTAATTGTGGTTCGATATGCTGAATTTCAATAAAGTTCCGAATTGTCAGTGGCAGGCTGGATTGAAATCTAAAGTTTTGAATTTTCACTAACAATTGCCTTCTGTTAAAACCTATAGCTGCCTTAATGTTCCTTAAAATTACCTCTCTGGCCCTCTTTTCCAACACAATCGAACACCCTAAAGGCAAGTGAGGGAATTCATCTTCAATCTCGTTAATTATCGAGGTATGTGTCTTTCCAACCAATGCCCTAAACTTATTTTCAAAATCATATTCAGGCCTTGCATTGCCAACAAAGTCCAATACTGTCAGGCAATCCTTATTCGGAGCGAGTCTCAGACCTCGGCCTAACTGCTGAAGAAATATCGTGAGACTCTCCGTCGGTCTTAGAAATAAAACCGTGTCAATCTCCGGTATATCAATTCCCTCATTGAAAATGTCTCTGACGAATAAGTAATTAATTTCTTTATTCATAAGACGCTGCCTTAGGGCCGTTCTTTGCTCAGAGTTATCGCTCGTTAAATAATCAGCTCTTAAGTTTGCCAACGTAAATTTTTCGGCCATATACCGGGCATGCTCCTGGCTTACGCAAAACCCAATGGCTCTAACATCGCTGACGTCTGTCAGGTATTTCTCGCAATTGGTTAAAATATCCTTTACCCGTCTATCGTCTTCGGTATATATTTTGGTCAATTCGCCGATCTCATATTTCCCATTTTTCCAGGAAATTCTCGATAAATCAACATTGTCGGACAAAGCGAAATATTGGAATGGAGACAAAAGCTTTCTGTTCAAAGCTTCCGGCAATCTGATTTCTGCAGCTATCACATTACAAAAATCTTTTAAGATATCTTCTCCATCCCCCCTTTCCGGAGTAGCAGTTAAGCCTAACAAGACTTTAGGGGTAAATTTTGCAAGTATTGGCCGGTAACTCGATGCCGCTATGTGGTGAACTTCATCGATAATTATAAAATCGAAAAAATCTGTTGAAAGGGTTAACTGGTTTATTCTATTGATTAACGTCTGAACCGATGCAAAAACATACTCATAATTCGCTGGCTCTTCCCCGTCTACCCATAACTCCCCAAAGTTGGCATTCCTCAATACATGCTGAAATGTCGTTTGTGCCTGCTCTAATATTTCCTTCCTATGCGCCACAAATAACAATCTTGCCCTGGGATTAGTGGCCTTGAAATGCTTATAGTCAATGCTCGAGATCACTGTTTTTCCAGTTCCAGTGGCGGCCACAACTAAGTTTTTGTATCGACCGTGTACAACACGCTCGGACTGTAGCTTCTCTAAAATTTCGTCCTGGTACGGGAAAGGTTTTAAGTCGAAGAAAGTCGTTATACCTACATTTCCAACTGATCTTTGCTGTTTTAATGCAGCTGTAAGTTTTGGTATGTCCCTGCCTTGCTCATATAATTCAAAATCCTTATCTACCCAATAAGTGTCGAAGGTCTTCTTGAACTTATCAATGATATGGCTGATCTCCTTTGACGTTACTTTCAAGTTCCACTCTAATCCGTTCGTTAGAGCAGACCTTGAAATATTGGACGACCCTATATAACCGGTGTTAAAACCCGTATTTCTTAAAAACAAGTATGCTTTTGCGTGAAGGCGCTCATGGTCGGCATTGTATGATACTTTTATTTCGGTGTTCTTAAGCTTGGATAAAAACTCAACAGCTTTGATATCCGTCGCACCCATGTACGATGTCGTAATGATCTTCAGTTTTTTGCCCTTGTTTGTAAACTCTTCAAGCTCATCTTTAAAAATCCTTATTCCTGAATACTTAATAAACGACACCAGCCAGCAAATCTGGTCCGAAGACAGTATTTCCTTCTTTATTTCGCTTTCGAGTGAGATACCGACATTGTTTCCTGTAAATAGTTCACTTTGCGTTAATCGGGTGTAAGGTGTAATCTGCTTAATTTTTTCTTGAAATACAGGGTCAGAAAAAGGCGCATCTAGTCTGGAAAAAACGGCCTCTAAAATTTTTCCCTCATTTTCAATTAAGTTTTCTGAAAGACCCAATCGTGGAAGTTCATTGATCAACAATTGAATGATTTTATTTGACAGCTCGATCTGCTGCAATAATTTATTGTCTTCTTTAAACTCATCTAAAGCAAAGCGGATGCTTTCAGATAGATATGCGCTTAGGTATCGGGACGCCTCCACTTTATCAAGCGTCGAACTTTTCACAAAAAATAGGTCGTTGCTAATCAACGAAAGCTGACTAGAAATTACTTTGTTAATAAGTTGCTCGTAAATCCCGAATTCAAGTTGCATTTAAATAGCCTAGGAAGTGATTAATGACTGGCACATCCGCATCAGCCCAATCCAAATCTAACAATTCATCAGCATTAAGCCACCTTAAATTGATATGTTCTTTTAGTTCTATTTCCCCACCAACCCATTCACACACAAAAGGAATTAACCGGATTGTTATTGAGGGATAGGAATGGATATTAGGTGTAAGATTTTTAAGGATTTTGATTTCAATATTAAGCTCCTCAGCAATCTCTCGAATTAGACAATCTTCAGCTCTTTCACTGGGCTCGATTTTACCTCCCGGCAACTCCCATTTTAAAGGTAAATTCATGGTACTACTGCGTTGGGCCGTAAATAGCCTTTTTTGCTCGTCGATGATTAAGGCACAAGTGACATCTATAACTTTTCCCGATCCGTCGTTCATGTTGATTGGTACAGCAGTTATCTTTTAATTTGGGGCTACCCGGCAAAATTGTCATTGTGCATTCTCAGAAATTCAACATTAGGATAAAATTTTTTGGGCGCGATAAGTGATTTGCCGTCATAGTCAATAAAGTTTTGTTTTACGCTAAGAACGTCTTTGTACTTTATAAACTTAGAAGAGATTTTAATTTTCAGGTCTTCTGTAACAGTTATTAAATGCCGGTCAAAGGCTTTGTCATGCAAGCTGTTTAATGCTAAGCCATTTTCTGGGTTCAAACGATTCATTATATCGCCGCTCCACTCGACAATATGGCTGGCAACTATTAATTCCACTATTCCAATGCCAGTTATACAGCATTGATTGTTAAAGTTAGTTAGCACAGCTCCCCTAAACGCTTCCTGATTAACCCTGGTTTTAACCAAACGCTCTACTTCCTTCCCTTCCTTTTGTTTGTATTGATCTAAATTGATATTATAAAGTCGTTCAACGGTCGTGCCTTTCTTTTTTGCAAGAAGCTTTTCCCCTTCAAAAAACACATCGGCCCAATCGTTCATATACTCCTGCCAAACCGCTCGGTCGAGTTTACTTGCGTTAACCATACCTTTTTGAGTCAACCGTGGATCAAGACTGGCGAAATTTACCAACTTAAAAGCGACCGACCCCGGTGTGCGACCGATTAAATTGGCAAGTTCGATAATGTCACGATTAGTTTGCGACATCTGGCCAAAGGTCAATTTGTTGTATAAATTGATTGTTAATAACAATTCATCTCTTGTCCAAAGAGTTTGTCCTTCTTTCATAGTCCGCCGTCTACCTCACAAAACCGATGTTTACATTTTTCAGCCAAACATTCATTCACCTCCATTCTAAGCAGCGTATGAAAAAAACTTGAAATCACCTCAGTTCGCGCGCCGCAAACCGGGCACGTGGTTGGTTGTTCAAGCATATAATAGTAGGATATGCTGTCCATGAGGTAAATGTAGCGCAAAGTGGGCGGAAACTTACGAAGTTTCAACAACTTCGTAAGTTTTGAGTTCGCTCGTTATATCCGGCTTCCCCGGCAAATCCTTCACGTGCAGCCGGTACCTAAACCCGTTTTTATGCAAAAACCGCCGCACCAGCAATTCAGGCTTGGTATCCTTGCTGCGTATCCGGGACATATTATAGCTCCGCGTCTCTTTGGAATGCACGTCAGCCATAGGGCAAAAGTACGGGAATTTCGAGTGGTTGTATTTTGGGAGGGACGTCACGATGCGATAAAAGGAAAAGCCGCGCATCTACCCAAATCCAAACGACGCCCAAATCTTATAACGGCGCAGCCCTCACCAGAGGTAATCCACAAATCCTAAAAATGGCGCAGCCCTCGCGAACACCCTAAAAAAATCACAACACGAGAGCAATCCTGGTTCAGACAATCCACATCCGTCATAAGGCAAAAACACGGCAATTTACAAGGCCAATATTTTAGCGAACAAATTCCCGGTGTGTTGGAGAAGAAAATTGCGCATCAATCACGTCAACTGATTGAATGTCAATCAGTGATATCCGGGAAATCGCCTAAATCCGTGATTCAGATACCCCGAAAGAAATTTTCGTGACGTAACTCGTAGTGTTACGTCTCGTTACACCTGGAGTACCCTTACGAAAACCCGATTTTTTTTCGCCGGAATAACACTACATTTTTGTAGCAGTTCCCGGTTTAGACCAGGCGCCGGGAAGCCATTTGGTAACCTTTAGGGTCAAATTGAAATGCACTTATCCATAATTGAACAACTCCGGCTAAAAAATGCCCGGCTCAAGGCTATCGACGAAACAGCACCACAAAAAAACAACAGGAACCATATGAATCCACACACCAATGATGAATTAACCAAACTGAAGGAATACGCCAAAATTTTATTTACCAGGGACAGGCTAACAATGGAGCAAGTAAGTGTTAAAACAGGCGTCCACGCCAATACGGTCAGCCACTGGGTGGCTGAAGGGGGGTGGAAAAAACTGCAGCGTAACTTCGTTATCACCCGCGAAGAGCAAATGGCCAACATGCTGGATGAGCTCATCCAGCTCAATGCCAGCATCCGCGAAAAGCCGGAGGGCAAACAATTCGCAGATTCCAAAGAAAGCGTTATCCGGAACAAACTCATTCAAAATATTAAAGATCTGGAAGGGGACGCATCCTTGTCCCAAACGGTCGATGTTTGCAAAGCGCTGTCGAATTTTGTTAACAGGATCGACCACGAAAAAGCCGTCGAAATGGTCAACTGGATGGACGAGTATATCAAGACGTTTTTGTAGGCAAACTTTAAATCGAAAAAATCAGCCACCATCAACCACAAGCAATCCACCATCAACCACAAGCAATCCACTATCAGCCACCATCAAATCACCATTAACCACTATCAACCCACAAGCGAAAAAAGCACAATAAAACCCTGCGTTTCTCCCAAAAATAGTTGTAAACAACTGATAATTAGTTCTTTGAAATATTGAGTACTTGTTTGTGCTTCCTCTGTTGACATGCCAAAGTGTAATTTTTCTAAAAATATTGGGCTATACCAAATGGATAAGCCTTTTTGAATGTAACAGATAAGGCAGAAAAAACTTGTGAAAATGCCGGTTCCAGCGTTTCAGATCATTTTGCCGACTTCTGTAAAATGGTAACCCTCGCAAAAGGCCGCGAGCGCCAACTGGAAAACAATTTATTTCGCGTTCGATCCCAACGCATACCCTGCTACGTTAAATTGATCAGCTTTTTATTTGCGAGGCGCTGCAGGATATATTCCCCTTCGGCCTGGTATAATCTGTCGCCAAATTTTACCGTTTGCATTCCGTAATCGAATTTAATGGTGCCGCTATTGGCTACATTCCATGGCGTCACTAGTCCCTGACGGTTGCCGGAGCCAAAGCCATTGTCGGGTTCTTCCCAGGCCCGAAAGTTTCGCGCCTCGTTGAGATCGTAGCTTTTAGTCGGAGCTATCGTTCCTTTTTTTGTGATGGTAAGTACGCCAGCCGACACATTAATTATTTCTTTGCCGGCAAGGTTCCACCACAAGGTGGCTACGCAAAAGGCTCCGCCTGCTGTCCATCCGCAAATCCATATCAGCGAAAAAAGGTCGGGCGGGCCGTTGTGCCCGGAACGAAAAAAAAATGTTGGCGCCATGATCTCGCCTGCCAGCCATCCGCAAAGCCAAAAGCAAAGAAATACGATGACAAACCAACTCTTTTTTGCCGGGATGGTGATGTCCATGCCGTTATAAAAGTCGTTGATGATGGCGCGGCCGCCGTAAGGTAGTTCCATGTTTAAATATGCGGATTTTTGCAAACATTTTAAAAGCCTGCCGCGTTTTTACGTTAAATTGCATTAAATGGTCGCGCCAAAACCCCCATGCGAAAACTCACCCTCACCCTCGCCGTAAGTTTCCTGTTTCCGCAGGGTCTCCGGAACGGGACCCTGCGCTCCTGTCTTCTTGATACGCAATACAAGTTCCAAAGCGAGAGATAGCCGCAAAACCTATGAAATGATGATGGGCGTGGAGCAGCCCGGCTTCCCCGGTATGAAAGAATACATCTTTTCCACCACCGTCAAAACCGTTGCACCAGGAAACTACCTGGTAACTGGCGACATAAAAACCCAGGTGCTTCGCATCAAAGCCGAACAAGGAAAAGATATTTGGCTCTTCGGCGGAGCAAGCTTAACCACATCCCTCATTAACCTCGGCCTGGTCGACGAAATAGCCCTCGCCGTTCACCCGGTGTTGCTGGGCGGCGGTAAGCCCCTCTTTTCCGGCATTTACCAAAGGCAAAATTTGGAGTTGCTATCCTGCGAACAATATAACAAGGGGCTTGTGGTACTTACCTATAAGTTCCTGGAAACATAGCAATGCAAAATGGTCCTGGTCAGGTTGTGTAATTACGGCTAATGAAAATTAATAAACCAGAAATACCACTTTTCGCCCTCTTTTCCGCCCGCGGAAGAGAGGGCAGAACGAGCGAAGCGATGTTCGGGTGAGTCAACGGAGCGCGTCAATTACCGCCAATGCAACCCGTTAATGTACGACATTGGTCATAGGTACGGGACATCCGCCATGCATTAGCGTAAATGTCACCCGGTTAGATTTCGTACCTACGGCACGCTACCTCTCTTTTATTTATCTTCTACCGATATTTGGCACCTACGGCGCCAGGTTTAAAGATGTTTGTTCTCATTCTTCCATCTCAAATCCGCGCCTTCTAACGACGACCATCCGGCTATGAACCATGGACTATGAGCCATGAACCCTTCCACATCTGCACATCCCCGTACATGCAACTCTAACAACGATCCTCCGGCTATGAACCATGAACTATGAGCCATGAACCTTTCCACATCTGCACATCGCCGTACCTGTAACTCTAACAACGATCCTCCGGCTATGAACCATGAACTATGAGCCATGAACCTTTCCACATCTGCACATCGCCGTACCTGTAACTCTAACAACGACCCTCCGGCTATGAACCATGAACTATGAGCCATGAACCTTTCCACATCCGCACATCCACGTACCTGCAGCTATAACAACGATCCTCCGGCTATGAACCATGGACTATGAGCCATGAATCTTTCCACATCCGCACATCCCCGTACCTGCAACTCTAACAACGATCCTCCGGCTATGAACCATGGACTATGAGCCATGAACCTTTCCACATCCGCACATCCCCGTACCTGCAGCTATAACAACGATCCTCCGGCTATGAACCATGAACTATGAGCCATGAACCTTTCCACATCTACACCAGCATCATCCTCTCCGCATCCCAGTGCAGCACTTTGTTCTGGAAATAACTTTCATTACAGGCCAGGGCAGGGGCGGCGGCGCGGAAACCGAAAACGGCATCTTCCACAATGGGCTTACCGAGGCGCATTCCGTCTAAAAAGCTGTTCATGTGGTCGACGCTGGCGTTATAGCTCGCTTGTGTCTCACATTGCGTTATATTCGTATGCACAACAACATATTATGGACAGGATAATTTTAGAGGTTAATGACCAGGTCGCAAAAAACTGGAGATATTCGTCGGAAAAAAACGCCGGGAGGTAACTGGCACGATCAATAAATTGCTGGACCTGGCCTTTAAACAAAAAGGCGAGGATGATTTTATTCAGTTTGTGAAAGAGGTGCAGGACAAGGCCGCCGAACGGGGCCTGACCGGGGAAATCCTGAATGAGATTTTAAATGACCCAAACTGATAAATTCATTGTTGACACCAATGTGCTTATCAGCAGTTTGCTGATAAAGAATTCGACAGCATTCAAGGCGCTGGAACACGCAAGACTGAAAGGTTGGCTGCTCTTTTCTGAGGAAACTTTCCTTGAGTTTGAAACCATGTTGCTAAGAAAAAAGTTTGACAAGTTTTTTTCTAAGGAAGAGCGGCTTCAGATCATAGAAAAGACCCACAGCGAGGGCGTTTTCGTGCCGGTAACCTCAAATATTTCTTTGAGCAGAGATCCCAAGGACGATAAATTTCTGAACCTGGCAATTGATTCTAACGCGTCCTGTATCGTTACCGGTGATCAGGATCTGCTTGTCTTACATCCATTTGAGCAAATACCGGTTTTATCACCTGGCGATTTTCTGAATGCTTTTTAATTATTCGGTGTTGATATAGCTGGAACATCCGCCATGCATTAGCGCAAATGCTGCTGGGTTAGGTTGCGTACTTCTAATTAATCAGTTTCTTCTCGCGCAGCCGTGCAATGATTTTATCAGCTTCGTATTCCTCCAGCATATCGCCAAAGCGGTAGTTTTTGCCGCCACAGTTAAAGCGGATGGTACCACGACGGCCTATATAGCGCTTGTTAAAGCCGAGGCTCCAAAAGCCTGGTTCGCGTTTGGCGCTAACGTTCCGGACCCCGGCAAGTGTGCAGGATTGATGCGCATCTGCGCTCAGCACTGCCCGGCGTCGGATAGCTAAGACGCCATCGGCTATCGTGATCACTTCACGTCCGGCCACCAGCCACAAGACCCGCCGCACAAACGAAAACAATGACACCGCCAATGCGAGAAACACAAACGCCATGTATGGTACACCCTGGTAAACCAACTGATCATCAATTGCTGCATTAAACAGCGCCCCTATCAAAATCAGCAAACCAATACCCGAAACAATGTCCTGCCACGCCCTTGCGGCATGGACCTTAATTTCAAGCCCGTTTGGCATTTCAGTGATGGTTACGCGTTGGCTATAGGTGCTGTCCATAATTACAGATGGTCGCCGGGTTAGGTTGCGTACCCCGATAGCTATCAGGGCACGCTATTCCTTTTTTTCTATTATTTCTACAAACGTTTGGCACCTACGGCGCCGTTTGGCGGATCATTGCTATGCTCTTTTTGATAAATCCACGACTATAATAGTAACGAAGCACAGGAAGACCCCGTTAGGGGTCAAATATCGGTAGAAAAATTCACAAGTAATAAAACCGTGCCGTAGGTACGGAACATCCGCCATGCATTAGCGCAAATGCCGCCGGCTTATGTTGCGTACCTACGGCACGCTATTCCTTTTTTTGTACAATTTCTACCGATATTTGGCACCTACGGCGCCCGTCTATCGATGTTTAGTGCTTAGTCTTCTATCTCACATCTCACGTCTCAAATCTCACATCCGAAATCCGAAATCAAACCAGCATCATCCGCTCCGCATCCCAATGGAGCACCTTGTTCTGGAAATAACTTTCGTTACAGGCCAGGGCCGGGGCGGCGGCGCGGAAACCGAAAACGGCGTCCTCCACAATGGGTTTACCGAGGCGTATGCCATCTAAAAAGCTGTTCATGTGGTCGATATTGGCGTTGTAGCCTTGTGGCGCCTGGTAGGTGGTGCCGGGCAGGTCCGGGCGTTGTTTGTCGGCTTCGGAATATTTTTGGTTATAGGCGGCGAGCAATTGTTTTTGCATGTCGTTGGTATAGGTGCTGAGCGAATCCCAGCCGCCGATGCCCGGCGCAACCGCCATTTTGTTTTTGCGGATGGTGAAGCCGTCGCCTTCGTTGGAGAGATCGATCACGCCTTCGGAGCCAATGATCTTGGTGGTAGTGCGCTCGCCGTCGCCGCTGATGAAGTTTACGCGCAGGATAGCCTGGAAAGCGGGATGCTCTTTGGTATGCGGGTATTCTATAACCGCGCTCATCACATCGGGTACGTTGCGGCCGTCCTTCCAGTAATAGGTGCCACCGATGGCATAGATCTTATCGGGCCCTTTAGAGTCGGTGATAAAATGAATGCCCGACAGCAGGTGCACAAACAGGTCGCCGGCCACGCCGGTGCCGTATTCGCGGTAATTGCGCCAGCGGAAAAAGCGGTTGGCGTCGTATGCCTTTTTTAGTTTTTCCTTTGCCTGGTAGCGCTCCCAGTCGACCGTTTGCAGCGAGGCATCCAGCGGGATGGTATATTGCCAGGCGCCGAGCGGATCCTGCCGGTTAAAGGAGGCTTCGATGGAGTTGATCTGCCCGATAGCGCCCGCCTGGTACAATTCCTTTGCCTTTTTAAAAGCAATACTGCTCACCCTTTGACTGCCGACCTGGAAAACGGCTTTGGTTTCCTGCTGGGTTTTTATCTCGTTGAGGCCCTCGCTGATGTAATGCACCATGGGTTTCTCGCTGTACACGGCCTTGCCTTTGCGCATGGCAGCCTCGGCTATGGTGCTATGCCAGTTGTCGCTGGTGGCGATGATGATGGCGTCGATGTCCTTGCGGTCGAGGATCTCGTGGTAATTTTTTGTGGTGACGATATTGGCGCCGAACTCCTCTTTGGCGTGGTCGAGGCGGCCGGTGTACAGGTCGCAGCAGGCCGCCAGTTCGGTGCCGGGGCATGCGAGGGCGGTGCGGGTATCGTTATAGCCCATAATGCCCATGCCGATGGTGGCAAAGCGTACTTTGTCGTTTGGGCCGGTGCGTTTTTCGGCCTGGAGGATTCTTCTTTCGTGTTCCTCCATGGCGGCAAAGCCGGTGAGCGAGGCGGAGGTTAAGGCGATGGTTCCCCCCAGTTGTTTTAAAAATTTCCTTCTGTCAGACATGGTTGGTTATTGTAATTGGTGATGCAATTTAGTGATTAGGGTAGAGAATAGAGATTGGGGTAGTTTTTTTATTTTTTGGGATTACACCGATTGTTTTTTGATTTCACCGATTATTGGCTAATGATTTGATGGGATTGGCGGTCTCCATGTCGAGGGTCGATTATGTTGAAAGCTGAATTTCGTTGAATTGAGGGAATTCGCGATAGGGATGGGAGCGGATACCGGCCTGTGCCTAAGGCCTGCAGGCGTATGAGCGGACAGCCCGGGCCGAAGGCATCGCCCTAATCATTTTTAATAATACTAACTCGTTACCAAGACCAATGGAAACTGCGCTTATAAGTCAACCAACCAGATCATTACGAACCCAGATCAGCTTATGTATCCAACGAACATAACGAAACCCAATTGCCTCAATTAAATCATAACGAATCCAAATCAATTTACCATTTACCCAAAAAACACAATGAACCCCAACCATCCAATCACACACGCTCTACCTAAACCAACCAAAATAAAATCGTCAACAAATTCAATCAATAATCATCTTCTACATAACAAAACTGTTAAAATTTTTACCACAGAGATCACAAAGGAGACGCAGAGGCCGCAGAGCCTTAATAGTTTGCCAATTTTTTTCTCAGTGTTCTCTGCACATTCTTAACGATCTGCGGTTAAAATAGACTGATTTTATAACGATTATTTTAGCGGAAATATCGGGCCTCATTTTAGACTAATCAAAAAACATTCCCACCTCAACTAATACAACTGAAACCATCACCACCCAATCAACCACCCAACTAATCAACCTAATCAACCACCCAATTACTTCCCCGCCTCTGCTCTACCAACCATATATTTCAACGCATCCTTATCCGGAAGCGTCTGCTTCCCGCTGGTGGTATTAAATATCATGGCCTGCTGGGTTTTGTTGTTATACTTCGGCCACTCGGGCAGGCCTTTTCCATTGGGGTTGCCGGTTTTAATAAAGTTTACCCAATAGTCCGACATCAGGTCGGCGAGGGGCTGATCGGCGGGCTCCCAGGGACGGTTTAAAAATTTAAGATCGTCGAGCGCATAGGCTACCTCCCCGGTATGGAAGGCGCCGTACTTTACATAATCGGGCGTGGCGGGCAGTTTACGCTGGAAATTGTAGGCGTAAATCGGGGCTTTGCCCTGTTCGCTCTGCAGGCTGATCCATTTAAAACCCGACATGGCGAAAGTTTGGTCGCGGCTCATGCGGACCTGCGAGCGCTGGGCTTCTTCGTCGGTATTGCCGGGGTAGTATTTCAGTACCTCGTCAGCATCGGCGCCAAACTGCTTTTTGATCTGCTCTTTGTAGGCATCGGCCTTTTTAAAGCTCATCACGAAGCTTTCGTCGGCATTCCAGCCGGTGATAACGGCCACATTGTTTTCTTCACCGTCGGCAAATATTTGGTAAATGGGCTTGGGCAGCACAAAGCCGTCAGCAATGGGTGAAAAGCGGCCCTGCACTTTGAGGAGGTCCTGGGCCGGTATTTTGCGCAGGTCGGCAAGGCTGCTGGCATGGGCGGCTTCCTGGAATTTGAGGCCCTGCTGCCCGGCAGTTTGCAGTGTAGCTGAACTGAGGAGGGGATTGGCCACCAGGAAGGAGCCGCTCTCGGCAATGGCATGTTTGAATAAGCCTTTTGCCTGCGGCGAGGCAACCAATGCGTTTACGCTCATGGAGCCTGCCGACTGCCCGTCGATGGTGACATTATCCGGGTCGCCGCCAAAGGCCGCGATGTTATTTTTGATCCATTGGAGGGCGGCGATCTGGTCCATTAAGCCGTAATTGCCGGAGGCATTGTTGGGCGATTCTTTGGTCAGTTCAGGATGCGCCAGGAAACCAAACACGCCCACCCGGTAATTGGCCGACACGAAAATGATGCCTTTTTTGGCAAGGGCTTCGCCGTCATAGATAGGGCAACCCGTGCCGCCGCTACT
>Ga0302309_10002188_pt1 | contig 16642 bp, 25 predicted proteins | sample III_Palsa_N1_1_FD_200453 | JGI IMG/M metagenome (GOLD analysis project Ga0302309, IMG submission 200453) | Peat permafrost microbial communities from Stordalen Mire near Abisko, Sweden - III_Palsa_N1_1 | ecosystem: Environmental > Terrestrial > Soil > Palsa > Peat permafrost | place: Sweden... | reverse complement strand
TGTTCATGGTAAAAAGAAAAAAGATAAACCAGTTTCTTCTGAGATCGAAGATGTCACAAATACGGCAGCAGTTGCGACTATTGCAATTGGTTTAGGCCCCGAAGATCCGGCAGCTGATGTTGTAGCAGGTGGAGAAGAATTGGTTGGTCAAACAGGTGCCGGTTTATTTAAACTTGGTGAATTAGTAGTTGACTTATGGAATTTTGCTAATTTTTCAGCTGAACATACAAAGGGAGCAAGACCAAGTACAAAAGGAAAGCATCAAAAAGGACAATCGCGAAGAGGAAAAGATAGAGGCGGTGAAAAAGGTGAAAAGAACCCGCCAAGAGTAAAACCACCTAATTGGAAAGGGCCATGGCCACCTAAAAGCTAATAACATTATGAAAGGCGATAGAATATATAAAGCTGCATTAAAAGAAGCAGCGAAAGAAAATGCAGACTTAGAGTACGTTTACGGACAACTTAACAAGGCTAAAAAGCAAGGGAACCCACTGGCAATCTATGCTTTAGCAACTTGGTACTTGTTCGGTAAATTTGTTGAAAAGGATTTGAATATGGCTTTTGATCTATTATATGAGGCATCAGAAGAAAATCATCCTGAAGCTTGTTTTGATCTAGCTAAATGTTACGAAGAGGGAGTTGGAGTCACTAAGAACCTAAGCAATGCTTTTGAAAGTTATTTAAGAGCGGCATTATTAGGCGATAAACAGGCTATATATGAGGTAGGAAGATGCTACTATTATGGAATAGGGATTAGAAAGAATGAAAAAATAGCTGATATATGGCTTGATATTGCTGCTTATAATGGAATAGAAGAATAGTCAACCTTACTATCATTTCCAGCCTGGCCGAGTGCCAGGCTTTTTTATTTAACTACTTATTTAGCTAATTCCTGAATATGCCTTTTAGTGATAAAGGCATCAATGAAAATCTTAACGACTTGCTTATCTTCAGGGCTAAATAGCTCCACTTCTTTAAACTGTTTAAGCAGTTCACGGTCGGTCAGTTGATCTGCTACAGCCTGATCATTTTCACCGTCATTCACCAAATAATCAGCGGTCGTTTCTAATGCTTTTGCCAACTTAGAAAGCATATTTGATGCCGGTTCAGCTTTCCCAACCTCGTACCGGCCAATCTGCACATACGTCAACCCAACCATAGCACCAAGTTCTGCCTGTGTCAGTCTTTTTTGATTACGCAGTTCTCTTATGCGGGTTCCGATACTCATTTTCCTTTAGTCCTTTAACATCAAAAATACATAGAATGATACATAAATAGCGTGGTAAAATACAAATGAGTATCTTTTGTATTTGCAGTTTTGGTAGGTATTATTGCGGCACTCAAAAGTATCACATAAAAGTAATACGGTTATGAATGTAATACCTAAGCTAATTGTAGATAATCCAGAACTATTGCTTTACCTTGATGGCAGGCTTCACATCACTATAATGGGCGGTATCAAACTTACGGGGTTTGATCGCTTAAAAGTAACATTGAAGATAGTCAGCGGTGGCAACACCAACACCGCCTTTCGCCATAATCTTGATCTGTATAATGGTATTCAGGCTGAACAGTTGGTAGAGAAAGCTGCCGAGTCGCTTGATATGGCGGCTGCTGATCTGGCAAAAGTCATCAGCCGCCTAACTACCGTATTGGAAGATTACCGCTCGGAACGGCTGGAGGCCATGAAGCCTAAACAGGTTGAAAAGAAACAGCTTACCGAGGCCGAGCGTAAAATCGCGCTGCAATACCTCAAAGCGCCTGGCCTACTCGGTAGAACAAGGCAGGCCATCGCCTCCAGCGGCATTATCGGTGAGGAAGTCAACAGCCTGATCGCTTACCTGATCTATACCTCCCGAAAACGAAATACACCCTTGCATTTGATGTGCCTGGGGCCGTCTGGCAGCGGTAAGACATGGTTACAGGAGAAGGTCAGCGACCTGATCCCGGAAGAAGATAAGCTGGAGATCACCGTGCTGAGCATGAATGCTTTTTACTACTTCGCCTATAGCTACAACGCGCGGGGCTGGCTGACGCAGAGCAGCGCCCCGCTGTTTGCCATGCAATTGAAATATACCAATGGCACCATGCCGCAGTATAACGGCAATATAGCCAACCAGTACTGGGGCACGCCGGGCAGCATGGTCAAAAACTACAAGTACAGCTATGACCCGCTGAACCGGCTGGTAAGCGGCATAGCCAATACCGGCAATACCGAGAAGAGCATTGTGTATGACAACCTGGGCAATATAACAGGCCTGCAAAGATGGCTGAACGTCAGCGGTACGTCTACGGAAGTTGACGCGCTTAATTACAGCTATACCGGTAACCAGCTTACCGGCATAACCGACAGCACATCCAGCGCTATGGGGCTAAAGAACGGCAGCGGCTGGGAATACCAGTATGACGGCAACGGCAACATGACCTACGACCAGAGCAAGGGGCTGAGCGTGACCTATAACCTATTAAATTTACCGCAGGCAAATACCTTAACCGGCGGCACGGTAACCTATACTTATGATGCAACGGGAAGAAAATTAAGGAAATACAGCACGCTGGGGTCTGGCTCGTACACCGATTACGCGGACAACGTGGAATATGACAACGGCTATCTCAGCTTCGTGCAAACGGAGGAAGGAAGGGCGTTGTACAGCAATACGGATTTTACGTACAACTATGAATACAACCTGGCCGACCACCTGGGCAACGTCCGGGTAAGCTTTGACACCAAGACAGGCACGGCGGATACTACCCAGCGGGACGATTACCTGCCCTTTGGCATGGAGGTAAACAAGTATGTTGTCAGCCCCAAAAATGAGTATCTTTACAATAAAAAAGAGTTGCAGGAAGAAACGGGGCAATACGATTATGGCGCGAGGTTTTATGATCCTGTAATTGCAAGGTGGAGTGTAGTTGATAGGTATGCCGAAAAATACCAACACATATCACCCTATGGCTATGCGAGTAACAATCCTATTCGGTACATGGATATGAATGGAGATTCTATTATAATTAGCACAGCTGTTACTCATGCAGGCACAGCGAACCCTCAAAGCACTAGGCAGTTAGGTGATACCCATGTAAAGTCTGTTGGCGCGCAATTAACTAGCAGTACCAATGTTAACGTTAATGTCAATGTAGTAGAAAACCTAAGTGCAGCTTTTGTAGGCTCGACACCTCAAACTAATATAGAAACGCAAAATCCCGGTTTAGAAAGAGAAGTCGATGCACATGAAAAAGGTCATGTTGCGCAAATAACTCAAGGGGCAAATATGCCAGTTACAATAAATATCACAATTGATGGCAAAGTCACTAAATTTACGGGAGCGGCAGATGTCGTTATACTTAAAGCTACTGATGCTTTTAACACGTCTACTGATGCAACCAAGATGAACAGTAGCGCACAGGGCACTTTCTTAAATTCAAATGTAATAAGTCCGGTATATTCACAAATGAGAGCCAATATTAATACTCTTACTCAAGGCCCAAATGCCGAGAATGACGCTGATAACAGAGCTTCCAGCCAACTAGGGGCATCTACTATTAAATACAATAATGGTAAAACCCCTATAAAATATAATGGAACAACCTTACCAAATAATTAAATCATGAAACTGATAATTATATGCATTCTACTATTTAATGTGCAATTACTATTTGCACAACATATTCCTGATTCAATAAGGTCAAAAATAGATTTTAAGACGATGGATTTTAAAGAGGAAAACGAAAAAGAACTTCACTCGTATATTGATAGTATAAATAGTTATACCAAGGGGCCTTTGCCAAATTTCCTTGCTGATGAATGTTTTGATTGGAGGAGTTATTTATGGAATGGTTTACATTCTCCCGTTTCTCTACGCTGGATTATATTAACAAAAGTTAGCAACAAGAAAGCTTTAAAGGCTATATTGGATAGGAATGATAAACGTTTAAAGCAAGTGTGCGGTCGTAAACATGATAAGGTTTACCCATATCTTTCTGTACCTATGATTGAAATGTCCTTCTATCAACTAATCCAAAAACGCTATAAACAGCTTAAAAGCTGAACAGATGTATTGTTAAACACCAAAGCCCCGCCCCAAGCGGGGCTTTGCTATTTAATGCGCGTAAGCCTTTTGGGTAGTGTATCAAAGCAGTTGTTATTAATATAAGTAGTTTAAAGTCAAAACTTTAGTTTAAGCAGTATCAATAAAAACAACAAAAGCGGGTGGTATTTAGGTACCATTCGCTTTGTTTCTGTAGCTTAGGGTTCATCTAAATGCCTGAACCCTCATGCCGTGTATCAAAACAGTTGTTAATGTAAATTGCCAGTATTGCAGTAGTTTAACCATTAAATTTGGTAAAGTTGGCACCAAACAGCGTTACCGCTGCAAAAAGTGCAAGAAAATCCAGTTGCATACTTATGTAAAACATGCTTACGAGGCCTACGTCAATTCAAATATAGCAGCCCATGTAAAAGAGGGGTGCGGTATCAGGAGCATAGCCAGGATGTTGCAAATTTCGGCAGGTACCGTAATCACCCGGATCAAAACCATTGCCGGCAACATCAAAAAACCAGTGGTAGCAACTGGAAAGACATATGAAGTGGATGAACTGAAAACGTATATAAGGAAAAAAGTGAATGATTATTGGGTGATTTATGCCTTTGAAAGGGAAAGCGGGCAAGTTGTCGATTTTAAAACGGGTAAGCGGACAAAAAAGAATATCAAAAGGGTAACGGATACATTACTGCTGGCTGAATGTAAGCAAATTCATACTGACGGCCTGGATATTTATGGGTTCGTTATTCCGAAAAACGTACATCGTGTAAAACGTTATGGCACAAACAGTATAGAACGAAAGAATTTAAGCCTGCGGACACATTTAAAGCGGTTAAACCGTAAAACAATATGCTATTCAAAGAGCCTGCTGATGCTGGAGGCCTGCCTTAAAATTTATTTTTGGCATCGGGATCCGGTTTTAATAACAGGTTAAAACGTAGCCTGAAATACTGGCGAATTTTTCCTTCAAATAAAATAAACGCATAACTTTTAAAAATCCAGCATTTCCTTCAACGGAACGCCCAGCCCTTTCGCCAATTCCACCATTGTCAGGAAGGTGATGTTTTTTTCACCTTTTTCAATTTTCTTGATATCGCTGTAGTCTATGTCGCAGTTCAGGGCCAATTTTCTGAACGAAAGCTTCTTGCTTTTTCGCAGCGTTTCAAGATGATTGCCAAATTTTATTAATACTCCTTTTTGTGTTTCGCTAATCATCACAGTAATTACGCTGTGGAAAATTGGCTTTTTACACATATAAAAGTGTTGGTTTATTAACCCACAAGTTTTATATTTGACTATCGCTATTTTTAACTAATAAGTTTCTCATTTTTTGTTCTAACATAATGTGAAACAGTTATCAACCCGGAAAGTCTAAATATTCGTAGATGACAATTTACTCTTATAAAGATATAAGTGATGAAAAAGACAAATGGCTTTTAGGATTACATTGCACTATTATGGAAGCGAGAAGATTCCACTCGAGCGGAACCTAAGTATAGGAAACGCCAACAAACATTCTTTGCAATAGCCTTGTTGGTTGTTTGGCTATTGGTCTTTTTAGGAATTCACTTTAAAATAATAAAATGAATTAATAGATATCAAGTTTGATGGGGTTATATCTAAAAATCAAGCAGCTCTTTGTTTTCAATACCAAGTCCCTTGGCAAGTTCAATAAGTGTGGTTACATTGCAATTAGCTGTACCAGTTTCTAATTTGCTAATCTTTGCCCTATCTACTTCACATCTATAAGATACCTCTTCTTGGCTTAGTCCTTTTGCAAGTCTAATCCTCAATAAGTGTGAACCTAATGCCTTTAAAAATTTGCTGTCTTTCTCCTTCATACGATATTTGAAGAAAGATGGACTTAATATTAAAAAATAATTGTGGTAGTTCTACCACAATTGTAAAATATATATCTATATTAGCGTTTATTATGGTTATATAAAAATGAAATAGTCATTTTCAATTATAAATTTGCGATACTTCATAATGTATTAGAAGCATTCGCTTAGAATCTCGTAACTGAAACCTAGGAAACTTCAATGGACGACGAGATGATAGGTGTAATGCCCATGCCATAGGCGTGGGCTCACTTATTGTCGTCCGGGTCCTCCTAGGTACCCAGTTGCAGTAAGTTGAGTTCCACGCCTTGCTTTTTTGCGTATAGCCAGCTTACCAATTTTTTAACAGAATGGAAGCGGTACTCACGAATACAAATGTTACTTCTAACTTATCTTTCAAAAAGGTAATTGACTGACATTGCTCACAAGACAATTAAAAAAACTTTTTTTAAGGTGTCGTACTATGGCTATAATTTTTTTGGGGGTCATTTTCCGGTATTCAATATAGAGGGCTTTCCTATTGCCGCCCCAGCCAGTCAAAATATGTATAATAATGTTATTTCCGTTGATGAAATAGACGAGTTAGAATTTACAAAGAGAATTTCGTGGGACACAACCCTGGGGTTCAGCTATACAAAAGGGAAATTTGTAAGTTTTGAAAAAATCGAGAAAGATTATGTGGAGGCTCCCATATTGTTTACTAAAGCAGTTTATGATGGATTTATTGCTGCTTATCCCGAAGATCCAACTATCAAAAAAAACTATTGGAAAAAACAACAAGTGGCACTAAAAGACTATACTGGTGAAGTTTATGGGGGAACGGTTTTTTGGGATGTATTAAGTAAACTATAATAATTTAGACAATATGATAAATATGGATGAAGATTTAAAATATATTTTTAGCAATATAAATGACTGGCTGAAATTTGCTGAGGCGAAATGTGCAGGTCTATTAGCACTAAACCTGGCGGCCATAATTGGACTATTGCAAGCCCAAAGTATGTTCAGTGATGATATAAAAGACGGCCAAGGGATACTGATCGTAATCTTTAGTATATCTTCGCTCGCCGCGCTATATAGCTTGATACCTAAATTAAACTCGTTGATTAAATTTTACAAGACCATCCCGGATTTGAACAAGGAACTGGAAAGGCGAAAAACGAACAAAATGCCGGACCTCAACTGCATTTATTTTGGGGACATCGCCTGTCTGACCGAAGCAATGTATTCGGATTTAGCAACGCGTAAACCACTTAAAGAACATAATTCCCTTACCCAGCTATTGATCCATCAAATCGTTGTCAATGCTCAAATCGCTTTTCAAAAATATCGAATATTCTCGTTTGCAAGTTGGATAACTTTTATTGGCTATTTTTTCGGAATAATATTGATTATTATTCATCGGTTTCATTAAAAACTATCTCAAAATCAATCAAGAAATGTCAAAATAAATTGGGATAATAAATTGAAAATCATACCTTTGATTATACGTTCTTAATTATATACCAGTAATGGCGAAAGCAATTGATAGGTAATGAGCAATTTAGACATTATTTCGTTTGTTGCTTATTCGTGGTCATAATACTGGCACTAACAAATAACTGATTGATAATCAATTGATATAGGGGCAAAGTTCGAATCCTGCCATCCCGACAGACAGCGATACCAATTTAAAAGCCCTCTTCAAAGCAATTTGGAGAGGGCTTTTTTTGTGCGCCGGTGTCGCGCCATTCCAGGATCAGCGCCAGACAATCCACATATATCGGAAAGATAAAAAGCTCAACGCAAGGATTTGGTTGGTTTTTAACTCTTCATCCTGCGGTCAGCGCAGCTAATCCTGCCACTACGGCCCCCAAAGGTCTTTTGTTAACTAACTTTCTATTATTTGGATATTTTTCAAATATGGCAGTCAGGTTTTTTAAATATTTTCAAAAAAATTTGCGCAATTAAATAGTTGCATATATATTTGCAATCAAATAGTTGCAAATGGACATTAGACGAGATATTTACCAGGCCATAGCCGACCCCACCCGCAGGGCCATACTCACTTTGCTTGCCTTAGGTGCCATGACACCCAACGCCATAGCCGGGCATTTTGGCAGCAGCAGGCAGGCGGTATCAAAACACATACAGATACTGGCCGAATGCGGCGCTGTTGACCAGGACCAACGCGGGCGTGAAATTTATTACCAACTAAATATTGATAAAATGAAAGAGATAGACCATTGGATGGAAGCCCTCCACAAATTGTGGGAAACTCGTTTTGACCAGTTAGACAACCTTTTAAATGACTTATAAAATTAAACAATCATGACAAACAATTTTGTATTTGAACCAGACCTGCCCTCAAAAAAAATTTACTTATCGCGTGAATTTAACGCGCCAATTGAAAAAGTATGGAAAGCGTTTACGGACCCTGAACTGCTTGCAAAATGGGTAGCGCCCAAACCCTGGACCATCGAAAAACAAACATGGGACTTTACCGTTGGCGGCATCTCGAAGTATGCTATGGTTGGCCCTGAAGGTCAGGTACACTGGATGTACGACGAATTTACCGCGATAGAGAACGGCAAACTTATTGCAACGATGGGTGTGTTTTGTGATGGCGAAGGTAACCCGGACCTGGATGGATCAAAATCATACACTGAGACAAAATTCTCATCAATTGAAGGTAACAGAACTAAGATAGAAACAACACACGTTTTTGACAGCGAAGACACTATAAAATGGTTTGTGGAAGGAGGATTTAAAGAAGGCACTGCCATGACCTTTGCCGGATTGGATGAATTACTGGCTTCTGATGAATAACTAAATGCCTTTTTTATACTGTCTAAGCGGCTTCTTACGTGCGTTTAACGTCGCTTAAATGGTATAATCTAAAGCATGGACACAAAAAGAAATAATTACCAAATAAAATCACTTTTAGTTACTACTATGCGAAAATTAAACTTACAAATGCAAATCACCCTCGACGGCTTTGTAGGCGGCCCAAATGGCGAAAACGACTGGGTATTTATACCCGGCAAACCTGACCCAAATTCCCTGCTGAAGATCATCGAAATAGCCGACAGCTGCGATACCCTTTTGCTGGGCCGCAAAATGACCGCCGAATTCTGCGCTCACTGGGAAAACGTTGTCGACACGCAGCCCGACAGCCCCTGGCACCCTTTGGCGCAACTTATGGTCGATCACCGCAAGATCGCCTTCAGCCACACCAAAACCGCCATTCCCGGCCGCAACCTCGAAGTGGAGAACGGCGACCTGGCTACTGCAGTGCAGGCGCTAAAAAACCAACCCGGCAAGGACATCCTCGTTTACGGCGGCGCCGGTTTTGTAAGCTCGCTCATCAGCCTCAACCTTATTGATGAATATTATTTTATTGTTAACCCCGTAGCCATTGGCAGCGGCCTTACCATTTTTAAGGAGAGAAAAGTGATGGAACTGGAAAGCTCAACGGCATATTTGAACGGAAAGGTGCTGAATAAATACCTGCCGGTATAGACGATGGAAATATTAGTTTTTAAGACGAATGTAACCAGCAAGAAAAAAGTGGGCATGGTTGCGCCCCTGCTCACTGCTTTTCCAACAATCCGCCAATGGAATTTCGACCTGGACGATCGTGATAAAGTATTACGTATTGAGTCTACCGAACTAAATCCCGGTTCGGTTGAGTCGCTGTTGCTTAGGGCAGGTTTTCACTGCGAGGAGCTGGATTAATAGGGGATAGGATTGAAAATACGTTTTTGAAGCCGGCGGTCTGAGGGCGACGAAAAGACCAAATACGAAAAAATTATTTGAAAAACTTACTTCTTCTGTACATTGCCGGGGTCTGCCCGGTTTTAGATTTAAAGGTCCGGTTAAAAGCCGCTTCCGACTGATAGCCGACTTGTGCTGCAATTTCGGATATATTGCCGTTATCCGTCAATAATAGCTTTTGGGCTTGCCGGATGCGCCAGTTAGTAAGGTAGTTTAACGGTGTTTCATGCACTAATTTTTTAAACTGGTTAAAGAAAACGGAGCGCGACATGCCAATCTCCGACGCGAGCGATGCCAGCGTCCAATCGTTTTGGGGTAAGTCCTGCATCAGTTTTAGCGCTTTGCTGATCCTTGGGTCGTTTAATGCAGAAAGAAAACCACTGTCGGGCACAGCCTGTTCCAAATATGCCCTGATGATATTGATAAACATAATTTCCGACAGACATTTCAGCATTATAATGCTTCCCGGTCGTTCGTTATTGAGCTCTTCCAGCATTAATTGCGTAACCTGCTTTAGCAATAGCTGGTTTTCTGTTACATATTGCCTGATATGAATAATAGCGGGCAAATCCTTTAAAAAAGGATGCAAAGGCTGGTAATCAAATTCAAAATGGCCTGCTACAAGGGTAGTTATATCGCCGCCGCTGTTAAAAACAGGTATCCCCGCCCTGCGGGCCTTAACAAATTCGGGCGAGGGCATGCGTAAACTTGTGGATTTATCTGCTATCCAGTGGGCGCTTCCGTGGGGCACAAACACCAGGTCGCCTTCTGCCATTTCTATGATACGGCCATCAGGTGAGCCAATTGTACAACTGCCGCTCACCAGCCGCCAGAATTGCGAATTTCCGTCCTGGATAACATCCAGTCCCCACGGTGCCGCAAGGGGAAATTTGCTATAAACCACACTCTTCAGCCTGGTTGCCTCTAATATGGTGCTTAACGCGTCCATTTTTAATAAATTGATACGATTAAGCAAATATACAATACTTTTTAATGCTTTTAGTATTAAATGAGGGACTACCTTTGAATTATTAAATTAATCCAAAAAGAAAATGACAACACAGGAATTAGCCAATCGCTATTATGAACTTTTTGAACAAAGGCAGGTAGCAGAAATTTATGAACAACTTTATAGCGCCGACATTGTTTGTACCGAGCCCGAACATGCTTTGGCAATGGGTGTGCCTACCATAACCAGGGGTATTGAAGCGGTTTTAGCAAAGTCAAAAGCCAGGCAGGAACTGATAGCAGAAGTACATAGCTTCTTCTACAGCGAACCGGTGGTTGGGGGCAGCTATTTTAGCGTGGCCATGGGCAGGGACATGACCTTAAAAAATGGCCAGCGGGTGCAGTTGGCAGAAATTGCGGTTTTCGGCGTAAAGGACGATCAAATAATTTCCGAAACCTTTTATTATTAGCAATCGGTTCAAGCCAGTTTCAAGTCAATAGTCTTTAGCCGTCAGTCACAAGTCGTATGTATTCATTCGATTTCAGGCGCGGGAATCCCGCAAAGGCATACTGCGCAGGGCTTCTCGCCTGAATTGGGGATAACGTTATAAACTTTATCGCGCCAGACAGAATTCTGCCATTCATTTGTTTTAATATCGATTACTGTGCAGACTACTTTTTATTTCCCTCAATCGCCCGCAAAAAATTTGGCTGATAAAGCTAACGACTTTCTTAAAACTGAATTTTTCATTATCTTTGAGATAATAAAAAGAAAGGAGAGGTAATGAAAACTAATCAGCATATAACCAATAAGAAACAATTCAGGACACATACCACTGTTTCTCCCGAAGAAATTTTCGCTGCCGGTGGGGCAACAGCTTTTGGAATAAAATCCGGTAAAAATAACCAAACATTAATAAAAGCGCTTGAAAATTCTCCAAAGCCCGAACCTTTTACAGAAGAAGAATGGGCAAGTTTGATGGAACAAATGGCTAACGATAAATAATGAACCTCTTACTGGATACCAATATAATCCTTAATATTGTTAGGGCGGGAAATTATAAAAGTGTAATGCAGTTTGTGAACCCCGATGATTTGATTATATATAGTTCAGTAGTATCAGAAGCTGAAATTAAATCCATATCTCTTAAAAACAAGTGGGGTGCAGAAAGAATGGATGTACTGCATAATCTATTAGACGAAATAAATATCGTTGAGGTCACGCAATCTTATGTTGATACTTACGCAGAAATTGATTCTTATTCGCAAAGAGTAAACCCCAATTTCAAAAGCTATCCATTTGCCACGCCAAGAAATATGGGCAAGAATGATTTATGGATAGCAGCACTCGCAGCCTTACTTGGATTGGAATTAATAACTACCGATGCAGACTTTGGCCACTTGCACAATGTATTCTTTCCGGTTAGAAAAATAAATCCTAAAGATTTTCAACAGTTTTTTTAATATTTCAGGCGCGGGAATCCGCGTAAAGGCATACTGCGCAGGGCTTCCCGTGCCCCGCTGACAGGTAGCAAAGTATCCGGTCATTATATCAAAGGCCCGCACCAACATAAGGTCAATCAAACCCGGCAAGCCGCAGCGTGCAAATTTTACAAGCTTTTATATTGGTGATCTATCAATGGGGCACGAGAAGCCCACCTCGTCCAACCATTCGGCCGGATCAAAAGGAATTGTATCCGCATTGATATTATAGCGGTACGATGAAAGATTGGAGATTACTTTATCGCGGCTAATACCCCAAGCACTTGAAATGTAATGTAAATGCGGTTGCCCTACGTGTGGCTGCTCCAACCCTTTTATCCCAGCCAGTGTTCGAAAAAAACAATACCAATGTTTTTCATCGCCAATAAACTCACTTATGACCCGATTGCGCTTTTCAATAGCAATATGCATCTCCGCTTTAGACATGTCTGTTTGTCCGATATAATCAAATTCACCATCATTTCTTTTATGAAGCATAGCTGGGAATTGTTTGCCATTTAACTCTTTCGGAAGAAAATCGACTGTAAATTTACTATAAGGCATCTTATATTTCACCCATGCAAAAATTGGTACTGACATAAACATTTCCGATTTAAAAGTTACCGCTTTGATAAGTTTCTGCTGGGCTTTCTTTTTGACCTCCACAAAAAGTTGATCAATCTCAATGGGTAGGGGTACCTTAATAATTTGTTCATATTGCTTAACCCATCTCTGTCGCTCAATTTCTTTAATCCTTTTCTTCAGCTCTTCTTTCGCATTAATACTTAGTGTATGAAACGGCGGGAATTGTTGAAGCCTCAGTTCATCAACATGATAGTTTATCGTTTGAATCCTGTTGCCAAAATGCAACGCGGGATCGACCATATTACAATCGGGCGTTTCAAACACGTGAAAAGTTCTGTTTGCTTCTAAATGGAAATCCTTAAAATTCATTTTCTTTTATTTGTTGTAATAAATATATTAAATAAAGTGCTACCATGCAAATATATCCCAACTGCACCGCAACCAATTTTCGCAGCCTCGCAGTTTATGGCAGCGAAAGGAGTCCTATTGTTGAATTTGCACTTGGCTTTGGATCGACTGAATTCCCATTATTTTTCTGAAAATAATAAGATCAGTCTCGTCAATTCATTATATTTACAACTCGCCTCCTAAATGATTCAATAGCTAACACAGATTATTTTGCCCAGCCACAATAAATGATCATTGTATTATGAATTACAACCAACTAAATCTATTCGAGTTTCTGCTTTATTTAGAGTTATTATTCGTTTTGATAACGATTATAAACGCTTTCATAATTACGCCTTTGCTAATGATAATAACATCTATTTTTGACGTTATTTCTTACAAGGTCGATGCGATCAATCTGTATTTGAATATACCATTTACTATACTTGAGATTGTTCTAATCAAAATATTAATTGATGTTAACGCCCCAGGATCGTCGGATTTTATTAAGATTCTTTTCTACTTAGGAGGCTTGTTAATTTTTGTAGTGAACAGATTAATTCATCAAAAAGGCGTGTATGAACTTGCAATTAAAGAAAATAACTTTTTATTGAAATATGACGCAAGAAAATATTTCAAAATTACTCGATGGCTTTACCCTGTTATTTTTATAGCGATTATTTTTTTAGGCTTTGATTTTGCAAACCCTGTTACTTCATTATTATTTACTGTATTAAATTGGCTGTACCATCTTAAATACGTTGGGTGGTTACTGCCGACATTGTCTTTTTTATTATTGAATGGTTCCATTATATACTCGATATTTTTTCTTTTCAACTATCGTAAATTGAAGAGGAGATTTGAGGAAGATTTTTATCATGATGTCATGAACGGATAGCGAGGGATTTTCATGTCGCTCATTAATATTTTTATACAAAGCATTTATTATGTTTAATCTTGTCCTGCAAATTCAGCCTCATAAATGAAAAAGCTTCCCGATGAAGGAATATTTGGGCGCAACTCGAAAAATGATGTGGTTACTTACGGCGATGTTAGGAAAATAACTGATGATACAGAGTTAATAGATGTACTAAGGTGTAGGCTTGAAACCTATTTGAATAATCAGGTTGAACCTTTACAAGCACACTCATCCGCTTTCCCTTTGACTATAATGACATGTATCGGTATTGAAACTCTTGGACAGGTATTTTATTCTGAAAATAGGGATGATACATCCTATCAATTTGTATGTATTATAAAAAAGATAGACCAGATTTTCGGCAGAAAGCTTACCAAGAAATATGAGAAAAAACTTACTGAACTATGGGCAAACAAAGACTTGAAAAATATCGATTGTTATGGAAAAGTAGTTTATAGATTCTTCAGGAACACAATGATTCACGGTTTTCAAGGAAAAGGTGTATTCCTTTCGTACGAAATGACTGAAAATATTATGATAGATGAAAACACAAGTTACGTCGTAATAAATCCAAACTGGTTTTGGGACAGTTATAAGAAAGCCTTTGTAAAATTGTTTAGCGAAGCTAAGGACGGCCAAACGAATAATGCACTAAGAACGAATAGTTTAATTTATATTAAAGAGTTCCTGTTAGAATAAAAGGCACTAAACTATCTCCTCCGCTGCCGCAAGCCTCCCGGCTTATGGCTTACATGCTAAGTAACCGCAATACAGGCTGACCATGCGATAGTTTTCCAACATCAAAGCGTAGGCACAGTTTATTACCTGTCAACGGGCCACAAGCCGAGAGGCTTGCGGCAGCGAAAGCGAGCAAAATTTATTAGCTCTGCAGTTTCTTCACTTTTGAAACGCTGTTGGTTTTGAGCAGGGCTACTTGCTTCCGCATATCTTCTAAGGAAAGTTGGGACTTTTTTGAGTTGACTTGTTCGGCCAGCTTGTTCATCTCCGAAAATGATATGTTGTAATTCATCCTTTATGCTTTTCATTAATATCTAATAATCAAATATAAGCTTTTTTTCTATCCTTGTTTCAAGTACCGAAACGCAACAGCCCCCGACATCAAAGCTATTAGGCATTAAACAGTTTCCAATTCGCCCTCATTGCAGCGCCAGGTTCGGTTTAGATCCTACCTTTAGCAAACTATATTTTAAAAATCACCGGCCGCGCGGGATTGCTTATAAATAAAAATACGTAATTTTGTGTATGCCAGCACTCAAACCATTGTACCAATTGTCGTTGCACGAACTGACCGAACTGATGCGGCCGGTGGACCGTGCGCTGCGCGCCCAAAAACTCGAAAAAGGTTTGTACAATGTTTATAGCGGCAACACCGCCAATAAAGCCGTGTTAATACGCGACTATGCCGACAAGACAGAGCAGGTGCGCGTCAATATCGCCACCGGCAACACCCAAACCTTGAGCCGCCGCATTAAATGATCCCCTTTTCGCGCGAGTCTGTCGAAATGGCCTACAGCGCAAAAGCGACTCGTGTGCCACCCTCATCGCCGGCAAAAAGGGGTTTAGAGACTTTGGCGCCTTTTCTTATCTTTAATAAGTTTTGCCATTGTCAGGGTAAAGGCGATCAGTATGAAACCGCAGCCAACTGAACCCATCGTGATGAGGTAATCTTCATGGTGTTTAACGCCCTTCAATATCGTGGTGACATTAATAACCATCACACTTATAAAGGTGATTATGGGGAGTACGTTTTTTCTGTTCATGCTTTAACTTATTCAAATTTATAAAAAATAACAGATATAGCATCGGAAAATCGCGGGCTTTCTGTCGTGCGCTGGCCTCGCCGGCACGGAGCCTTACGCTGCGATATGCCCAAGGCGAACACAGGGTCCCCTACGAGAAACCCCAATGTAATGTGGAAATATAGGCCTTTTTCCCCCAGATTTTTCTATCCTTGTTTCAAGTACCGCAGCACAACAGCCCCCGACTTAAAAACCGTCGACTCAACCAATTTTAATTGTAATTTCTGCTGCAGGTTGATACCTTCAAACAACCGTTTCCCTTCTCCTACAACTATCGGGTGAATTATAATATGATATTCATCAATCAGGCCAAGTTCCGCAAGTTGCGAAACAAGGTTTAGGCCGCCTGTAAGAATATTTTTGCCTTGTTCCTGTTTCAATTTAATTACTTCTTCCTGAAGGCCGGTGCGAACAATTCTCGTTTTTTCTCCTTCAGCCCTGTCTAATGATTTTGAGAAAACAACAATGTTCTCCACGGCATCAAATGCCCGGGCAAATTCGTCAGAAGGGTCTTCTTTCGCCGCATGGGGCCAATAAGGGACCATCAATTGATAAGTTTTACGCCCGTAGAGGAATGTGCCGGCATCCCGCGCGAGTTGCGTAGCGTAGGCAAACGTTTCTTCATCGGGCATGAATTTGGTATGGTCGCAGCAGCCATCTATGGTAGTGTTGATTGCGTAGACTAATTTTCTCATTGGATTGCTTTTGGTTTTTGATATTTATCTCACAAAAATAATGTTGTCACCTGGATTAAAAAACCCCAAAAACGACATTTTAGAGGTTCTTTGCGACAACATATTTTGTATTGACATATCTTTTTTATTTTTAAACATGAAACATATTTCCATCCTGGTGCCCGAG
>Ga0302309_10002187_pt1 | contig 16644 bp, 20 predicted proteins | sample III_Palsa_N1_1_FD_200453 | JGI IMG/M metagenome (GOLD analysis project Ga0302309, IMG submission 200453) | Peat permafrost microbial communities from Stordalen Mire near Abisko, Sweden - III_Palsa_N1_1 | ecosystem: Environmental > Terrestrial > Soil > Palsa > Peat permafrost | place: Sweden... | reverse complement strand
TAAAATTATATGAGGCCTATTTCTATACCCTATTTAAATTTAAGGCCAAATGCGCCGCCAAAAAAGATTTTTGGGCCTTTGGAAAAATTGGACAGGGTTATTACTTATTTGAACGAAAACCTGGTACGCCCTGTGCATAACTTAAACGAGATAAGCGAAGGACTTAAAAAGGAGGGAACAGAAACAGAGCTTTCCGAATTGCTACTAATACTTAATAAGCTTAACCAGGACAAATTTGTAGCTATTGAGAACAGAGAAATAAAGCATATGACTGCGCCTGATATTGAGGAAATAATTACTGTGGAATTATATTTCTCCATTACTTTCGATGGCAGAATATTTAGTCAGGAAGGTGGCTATACAAGGAAAAAAGAGAAAGAGGATGTTGAAGTATACCGCTTAAGAACGCTTGAACAGAACGAGCGTAGGCAGGCCAAAGGCTTAATAGTTTTACAAGTAATTATTGCCATTGGCACCGCCATTGCCTCCCTTTACTATATTATGGAAATGGTAAAGGGTTTTTTTATAAAAGATGCAATTTGATAATAGTGTTTCTTGAAGGAGGGCTATTTATTGTTATTAATAGTAACTGACAATAGAAGTAGTATCTCCCCTCTCAAATGTAAACAATTTTATGCTACTTTTATTTTATAATATAACCGGCATAAACCTCCATCCATGCGTTCCGATAGTTTAACTAATAGTAAAAATCTCCTGGTTGGATTTGGTACAATTTATGGATGCCAACTGGCACGTCAATCTTTTAAAAACGGGTAAAAACTTACATGGCCGCTTCAAAGAACAATGACAAAACAATGACAAAACAATGCCATAACAATGACAAAACAATAACATTATCCCGCACAGGCGGGATGTCAGGTAAGAAAATCAGCAAAATGGTAAAAAAAATACTAGCACAAACTAAAACGTTTTACAAAATTAAGCATAGTTATTGTTAAGCAATCTACCATCAAATGCCAATTGGCACAAAAAAACCCTTCCTGTTCTAGGAAGGGTTTTAACGAGTAAGTTACTAGTATTAATTATTTCTTAGCTTTTTCTGGCCTAAGTTCTCTTACCACTTTACCAGCCTGCCACATTTCAGAGTCTCTCAATTCTGCCAGTTCGGCGTCAAGCTTCTCTCTGTAGTCAGGTTTGCTATTCAACGTAATAGTGCGCTCAGCTTCTTTGCCGGTAGCTACGCTATCGTAAAGGTCTTTAAACACAGGGGCAACCGCATCGCGGAATTTATGTCTCCAGTCCAAAGCGCCTCTTTGCGCAGTAGTAGAGCAGTTGGCGTACATCCAGTCCATACCGTTCTCTGCCACCAGCGGCATAAGGCTTTGGGTAAGCTCTTCCACAGTCTCGTTAAAGGCTTCAGAAGGCGTATGGCCTCTTTTCCTTAACTCGTTGTACTGGGCTTCAAATATGCCTTGTATAGCGCCCATAAGCGTTCCACGCTCTCCTGTAAGGTCGCTGTATACCTCTTTCTTAAAATCTGTTTCAAACAAATAGCCAGACCCAACGCCAATAGCCAGAGCGATAACCCTGTCTTTAGCTTTACCTGTAGCGTCCTGGAATATAGCGAAGCTGGAGTTTAAGCCTCTGCCTTCTAAGAACATTCTTCTTAGACTGGTTCCTGAGCCCTTAGGAGCAACCAGGATAACGTCCACATCCGCAGGAGGGATAATGCCAGTTTGATCTTTGTACGTAATACCAAAGCCGTGAGAGAAATAAAGGGCCTTGCCCGGTGTTAGGTATTTCTTTACAGTTGGCCAAAGGGCTATTTGTCCTGCATCCGATAGAAGGTAGCAAATGATAGTTCCTTTTTCCAAAGCTTCTTCAATAGAGAAAAGCGTTTTGCCTTCTACAAAACCATCCCTTACAGCATGATCCCATGATTTAGAAGGTTTACGTTGGCCAACTATTACGTTAAAGCCATTGTCTTTAAGGTTTAACGCCTGCCCCGGGCCTTGTACTCCATAACCGATAACGGCAATGGTTTCTTTTTTCAATACCTCCTGGGCTTTTGCCAGAGGAAATTCTTCTCTTGTTACTACGTTCTCTTCAACCCCGCCAAATTTAAGTTTTGCCATGTTTATTGATGTGTTTAAGTTTTTACAGTTTGTGCTACAAATCTCTGCAATTTCCTGATTCAAAGGAGGGAATTGTATATTATTTTTAGGTACTTTTTATGGATTCTTTACGAAAGTCGTTCGGAAGTATACCTGTCTTCGACTTAAAATACCTCGTAAAATAAGACTGATCAACAAAATTGAGTTGGTATGAAATCTCGGAAACGGTAAGGTCGGTATGTAATAACATACGCTTAATTTCCAATAACATTTTGTCCGAAATTAGGTTACTGGACGTTCTTCCAGTCAATTCTTTAACAGTTTCACTAAGGTGGTTAGGAGTTACCGCCAACAGCGAGGCATATTCTTTTACAGATAGGTTTTTATGGTAGTTTTCTTCTATCAATTGCTTAAAACGCTTTACAATCAGCCTGCCTTTTCCCTTGCTTTCTTCCTGTTTTAGGGGGTATAATCGTTTACAGGTGATTAGAATAATGTCCAGCAGGGAACGGATCATATCGTCCGACTCTTCAAGGTTCTGGTTGTTTTCATTGCAAGCCTGTGCAAACAAATTGGTAATAAAGCTGATGTCTTTCTCCTCCTCCAGGTATAATGGAGGATTCTCATTGCTAAGGCTATAGAAGAAAGGCAATTCTAGTAAATGGTTCTTATCCAGCTTGTTAAGCAAATAAAACTCTGAGGTAAATAAGAAGATATACCCTTTTATATCGTCCGATAGCTTTAAGGAATGGATTTGTCCCGGGGATAGGAAAAAGACGCAGTTCTGCTTTATCGCATACTGGTTGGCGTCTATGGTGTGTGTGCCATTTCCCTGGGTCAGGAACAGGATTTCATAAAAATCGTGCCGATGGGGGTAAGTAACTTTAAAGTCTCTGTTTTTGTCAAAGACCTCAATCTCGTACTGCTTCCCATGCCCGCTACGACGGAATTTATCAATACTATATACCGGAATAGACTTTTTATCGGTACCGGCCACTGTGGGTTTGGTTTAAAGCTTTACAACGGTTTGTATATCGTGTATGCGCAGCATATTCTTAAATATGCGATTGTAGTCGTCCTGTTCCATTTCAAACTCCAGGTTGCAAACGGCATTGGCTGCGTCTTGCTGCTGGTAGTTAAAGCTTATCACGCTAAGCCCTCTTTTCCGTATTGGCATCATAATCCGGTCAATGGTTTCAGGCGTATGATTGCACTCTATTTTCCAACGGTACTTTTCTTTCATCGTTCTGTTAAGATATGAACTGCAAATATAGTACTTTTAAAAGACAGGATTTATGGCTTTTTGCAAAAAATCTCATTGAATTAGCTAACTTTGCGCCTTGAATTTTAAAAATATTACCAAATTGTTCGATTTAAATAAACTCTTAAGGGAAAATATCAAGAAAGTAGTGCCGTATTCATCAGCAAGGGATGAATATAAAGGAACTGAAGGGATATTCTTGGATGCCAATGAAAATGCCTTTGGCTCTGCCGGTAGTCCTGCCTACAACCGCTATCCTGACCCCTTACAAAGAGAATTGAAGGAAAAGATAGCCGCCCTTAAGAGAGTAAAACCCGAGCAGGTATTTTTAGGCAATGGCAGTGATGAACCAATTGATTTACTAATTAGAGCATTTTGTGTGCCTGGTAAAGATAATATCATCATACTGCCGCCAACTTACGGTATGTATGAGGTTAGCGCTCACATCAACGATGTGGGAGTTAAGGAAGTACCTTTAACAGAAGATTATCAACTACAGCCTGATAAAGTCCTTGCAGCTGTGGATGGTAATACTAAGATCATTTTCATCTGCTCCCCTAATAATCCAACTGGCAATGCGTTAAGGGCGTCGGATATTACAAAAGTAATTACAGGTTTTGAAGGTATAGTAGCGATTGACGAGGCTTATATAGACTTTGCTCCTGATAAAAGCTTTATGCGTAAGCTGAGCGAATATCCTAATATTATTATCTTTCAAACCTTCTCTAAGGCTTGGGGTATGGCAGGATTGAGGCTTGGAATGGCCTTTGCCTCCGAAGAGCTGATAAGCGTATTGAATAAGATAAAAGCTCCCTATAACATAAATGCCGTAACCCAAAAACTAGTTTCCGAAGGCATGGGCAACCTGCTTCATAAAGAAAGTATGGTAGAGCACATTTTAGACAACAGAGAAAAGTTGGCCGAGGACTTAAAACAATGCCCTGTGGTAGTAAAAGTATATCCTTCGGATACCAATTTTCTGCTGGTAAAAACAAAGGACGCAAACAAAATTTATGAATATCTTGTTGATAATAAGATTATAACAAGGAACAGGAACAGTGTAAAGTTATGCGAGGGAAGCCTGCGTATTACAGTAGGTACAGATGAAGAGAACGCTACATTGATTTCTACCCTTAAAAAAGTTAATTTGTAGTAGTATAAGCACAAATGAAAAAGAAGGCACTTTTCATAGACAGAGATGGGACAATAATAGTAGAGCCGCCTACAGATAAACAGGTGGACTCGCTGGAAAAGCTGGAGTTTTTACCGAAGGTAATTACTTCGCTGGCCAAAATAGCTGCTGAACTGGACTATGAACTGGTAATGGTAACGAATCAAGATGGCATGGGAACGGATTCTTTCCCTGAACATACTTTTTGGCCAGCTCAGGAAAAGATGCTTAAAATACTGGAAGGCGAGGGCATAGTATTTAAGGCCATTCATATTGATAAATCCTTTGAACATGAGAACTCACCTACAAGAAAACCAAGGACAGGTATGTTAGGGGAGTACATGACAGGAGATTATGACCTTGAAAATTCTTACGTAATAGGCGACCGGGTAACCGATGTGCAACTTGCCAAAAACCTTGGTACAAAGGCTATACACATTGCTACTACTATATACGACCACCAGGCATTTACTACCTTCGACTGGGAAGATATATATAGTTACCTGAAGAGTCAATCTCAGAGAATAGCGACTATTAGCCGTAAAACTAAGGAAACTAATATACTGGTAACTGTAAACCTGGACGGGCAGGGGAAAACGGATATTTCTACCGGCTTGGGATTCTTCGACCACATGCTTGATCAGTTGGGAAAACATTCTCTGTGCGATTTAACAGTAAAGGTTCAAGGCGATTTGCATATTGACGAGCATCATACTATTGAGGATACCGCCATTACTATCGGCGAGGCATATTTAAAAGCCTTAGGCGACAAGAGAGGTATAGAACGTTACGGCTTCTTATTGCCAATGGACGACTGCCTGGCGCAGGTGGCAATTGATTTTTCCGGCAGAAGTTGGCTGGTTTGGGAGACGGAATTTAGAAGGGAGATGATAGGAGAGGTGCCTACAGAACTATTTTACCATTTCTTTAAATCGTTTACTGATGCTGCTAAATGTAACCTGAATATAAAGGCAGAGGGAACAAATGAGCATCATAAAATAGAGGCTATATTTAAAGCTTTTGCTAAATCTATAAAAATGGCCGTAAGCAAAGACAGTAGAAATGCACAACAATTACCAAGCACGAAAGGGGTATTATAAGATCCCGTCACTATGAACATTGCAATTGTAAAATATAACGCAGGTAATGTACAGTCTGTAACCTACGCCTTAAACAGGCTGGGCGTTGATCCTTTGGTAACAGACGATCCTGAACTTCTTCAAAACGCAGATAAGGTGATTTTCCCCGGCGTAGGCGAGGCAAGTACCGCTATGCACTATTTAAAGGAAAGGAATCTTGATAAACTGATTCCTCAGCTAAAACAACCTATCCTGGGAATTTGCCTGGGCTTGCAGTTAATGTGCCGTTATTCGGAAGAGAATAACACGGAATGCCTAAATATATTCCCTATAGAAGTAAAAAAATTTCCACATAGAGAACTAGACAAAGTGCCTCAAATGGGATGGAACAATATAAAGGATTATAAAGGCAAACTATTTAAAGGATTGAAGGAAGAGAGTTATGTATATTTTGTACACAGCTATTATGCAGAGTTGAGTGAACACACGGCTGCGATGACAGACTATATACTTCCTTACAGTTCAGCGTTGGAAAAAGATAATTTTTTTGCAGTACAGTTCCATACCGAAAAAAGCAGTAAAGAGGGAGCGGTAATTCTTAAAAACTTTCTGGATTTGTAATGATAGAGATAATACCTGCCATAGACATAATTAATGGTAAATGCGTTAGGCTCACCCAGGGAGACTTTGCACAACAGACAAGTTATAATGATAACCCTTTGGAAGTAGCTAAGGCTTTTGAGCAGGCAGGTATAAAACGCCTTCACCTTGTTGATCTGGACGGCGCAAAACAAAAGAAAATAGTAAACCATAAGGTACTGGAAGATATAGCCGCATATACAAGCCTGGTAATAGATTTTGGCGGCGGCTTGCAGTCGGATGAGGATATAGAGAAGGCTTTTTCCTGCGGAGCCGCTCAGGTTACTGGTGGTAGCATTGCCGTTAAACAGCCACAGCTTTTCGAAAAATGGATACAGAAGTACGGGGCAAAGAAAATTATATTAGGAGCAGACGCCCGTGACGGGATGATTGCTGTTAGCGGCTGGCAGGAGGTAACAGCGATTTCTGTTTTTGCCTTGATTGAAGACTATCTGGCAAAGGGAATACAGTATGTTATTTGTACAGACGTTGCAAAAGATGGCTTATTGGCAGGCCCTTCTTTTGAGTTGTATGAGGAACTATTAAAACGTTTTCCATTGTTAAAACTTATTGCAAGCGGTGGAGTGACTACTATGGAAGATATAGAACGGCTGGATGATATGAATGTGTACGGAGCTATTATAGGCAAAGCCTACTACGAAGGAAAAATAAAACTGAAAGAGCTGGAAAGATTTCTGGTATAACTATGCTGACAAAAAGAATAATTCCCTGCCTGGATGTAAAAGACGGAAAAACCGTGAAGGGGGTAAATTTTGAGAATCTTCGCGATGCAGGCGACCCGGTAGAATTGGGCAGGCTTTATGCTGAACAAGGCGCTGATGAACTGGTATTTCTTGATATTACAGCCACGCTGGAGAAAAGAAAAGCGTTAGTAGAACTAGTGCGTAGAGTCGCCAGGGAAATAAACATACCATTTACTGTTGGAGGGGGTATATCTTCCATTGAGGATGTTTCGGCTTTGCTTAATGCCGGGGCTGATAAAATTTCTATCAATTCTGCCGCAGTGAAAGACCCTTCGCTGATCGATCGGTTGGCTCTGGAATTTGGCAGCCAGTGTGTGGTAGTAGCCATTGACACTAAATTGCATGATGGGGAAAACTGGGTGCATACGCATGGAGGTAAAATTCTGACGGAGCTGGATACCTTTAAATGGGCCAAGGAGGCAGAGGAGCGCGGAGCAGGTGAGATTATGCTTACTTCTATGGATCATGATGGCACTAAGGCAGGCTTTGCTAATGAGGCAACGGCAAGAATTTCGGAGAATGCTTCTATACCGGTAATTGCGTCCGGAGGCGCTGGAACTATGCAGCATTTTGCCGATGTATTTAATATCGGGAAGGCAGATGCGGCCCTGGCGGCAAGCATATTTCACTTTAAGGAAATTTCACTGCCAGAACTGAAACAATTTTTGAAAAAAGAAAATATTACTATTCGTATCTAACTTCTTATGTTGACAATAGATTTTGAAAAAGGAGACGGGCTTGTACCTGTTGTAGTACAGGATTGGAAGACTGGCAAGGTACTTATGCTGGGCTATATGGATAGCGTTGCTTTGGATTTGACAGAAAGAGAGGGGAGAATAACCTTTTACAGTCGCTCCAAACAGAAACTTTGGACGAAGGGAGAAACCTCTGGCAATTTTCTGTATGTAAAAGAAATACTGAGTGATTGCGATAATGATACCATACTTATTAAAGCTGAGCCTGCCGGGCCGGTATGTCATACCGGGGCGGATACCTGTTTTAATGAAACAAATAAACCCACGCCGATAGAATTTATAAATGAACTTAGGGCGATAATAAAAGACCGTAAAAATAACCCGTCTAATAAATCATACACCACTTCTTTATTTGCCAAAGGCATTAATAAAATAGCTCAAAAAGTAGGAGAGGAAGCGGTTGAACTAGTAATAGAGGCTAAGGATAATAATAATGATTTATTTAAAGGCGAGGCGGCTGATTTACTGTTTCACTACCTGGTATTATTAGAAGCCAAAGGCGTAGAGTTGGATGACATAATAACAGTCCTTCAGGAAAGGCACAAACCAAAAAGTTAATCTAGAAATCGGTCGCGTTCCTGCGGGGTAGGTATGCGGCAACTTTCTTTTTTGCCAAACCACTTATAGCGGTTAGCGGCAATAACATCGTAAACAAAGTTTCTTATAAAGGCAGGTACCACCAGAAAAATCAGGCTTAATTTCCATAAGCCTCCCAGACTTGATGCAATTCTTAATGCAGCCGTTGATTTAGTGTAAATTCTTTTTTCAGTTTTGAAGACAATGGTATCCATTGCATGATATTCTTTACTTAAAACAGCCTTGGCGGCATTGCCCTGCAAAGGGGAGAAGTACAGATGCCTGCCTTTTTTTCGCGCCAGTAAAAAATCTATAAAACGGTTGCAAATGCCGCATACACCGTCAAAGAACACTATGTATTTATAGTCGCTATAATCCTGCATTCTGCTTTAAAATTACAAGTTCCTTGCTGTTTTACCTTCAAAACAATTTAAAAGGATTTATAAGTTTAATTTTTTAATGATAAAAAAGGCTATAAATCAGTAGTGCAATTAAAAAGTTGGGTTTTTGTTAGGAGAAAAAAGCAAAATTAGTTTAAATTCGTCCATAATTAAAAACGATAAAGAAAATGGTTGTTATTTGTATACTACTAATACTCGCAGGAATATTTACTTTGTTAATCGCCGGAGCTTCAATCTCTGTTAAGGAATTCGTTTGGTACAAAGGTAATGTATCGCAGGGTACAAAATCGTTATTAACAATTGCTCCGCTTATCGGGGTAGTGTTGTTCCTTACAGGAGTGGTACTTATCTTCAGATAAAATTAACTATTAAGTTTTTTATATAAATCCCGCACATGTGGGATTTTTTCGTTTAAAGGCTTTTGGCTTAATAATCAGCAATATTTTGCTTTGTACAGGAACATTTCAGGACATTAATTGATTATTATTAAATAAAAAGTCGTTTTTGCTTAAATCATTTAAATTCCGAAATTCGAGGCTTGTTTAATTTTATGGAAGAGAAAGTAAGCTGTTTAATAATAGGCTCTGGGCCGGCAGGCTATACAGCGGCTATTTATGCAGCGCGTGCAGGTTTAAAACCTGTTCTTTATCAGGGGAAAGAACCTGGTGGTCAGTTAATGATTACGAACGATGTGGAAAATTTCCCGGGCTATCCTAAAGGGGTTAATGGCCCACAAATGATGGAAGATTTTAAGGAGCAGGCCGCTCGTTTTGAGGCAGATATTCGCTACGGAATAGCTACCCATGTTGATTTTACAGGGCCAGTTCATAAAGTAACAATAGATCATAATTTATTAATTCATGCTGATTCTGTTATTGTAGCAACAGGGGCCTCTGCAAAATGGATTGGGATAGAATCTGAGGCAAGGCTAAACGGGGCAGGAGTTTCTGCCTGCGCCGTTTGCGACGGCTTTTTCTATAAAGGTATGGATGTGGCTATTGTAGGGGCTGGGGATACTGCCTGCGAGGAGGCCAGCTACCTGGCAAAGCTTTGTAAGAAGGTATATATGTTGGTAAGGAAAGACCAGATGAAGGCTTCTCAGATCATGCAAAAAAGGGTAATGCATACCCACAATATAGAAATCCTATGGAATACTGCCACTGATGAGATATTGGGTGAACATGAAGTAGAAGGGGTAAGGACAGTAAATACCATAACCGGTGAAAAGAGGGAATTGGATGTGAAAGGCTTTTTTGTAGCCATAGGCCATCATCCTAATACCCATATTTTTAAAAACTGGTTGGATATGGACGAACATGGTTATATAAAAACTAAACCTAGCTCATCAAAAACAAATATACCAGGCGTATTTGCCTGTGGAGACGCCCAAGACAATATCTACCGCCAGGCAATTACTGCTGCCGGAACCGGCTGTATGGCTGCCTTAGATGCAGAAAGATACCTGGCTGAGAAAGAAGCAGTATAATGAGGATAAAAAAAAACTTAATAGTTGCGGCTTTACTAATATTCTTTATCAATAATCTTTTTGCCCAGGCCCCAAAGAAAAAAAACAAGGATTTCTATAATCTGAAAGCCCCTTCCATTGAATATTCAAAGCCTGATACTTCTGAATATCTTTTCGAAGAAGAATTTTCGGACGAATCCGAGGCTGAAAAGCCTACCTATTTTAATCCTAAACCTGAACAGTCCATTGTTAGCGAAGATACCTCCACTCTTGGAGATGGGGAACTTAGCATTGTGGAAGAGGCCGAACAATTAAATATAGACTCAAGTTGGGTTACCATTGCCGAATATTATTCTATATGGGATTCCAAAAGTGTTAATCCTTATAAAATTGACGCTACTAAGTACAGCGATACAATTCCTATTATATTATACGATACAACTGCTGGCTTATCCTGGTCTATGCCTATAACCAATAAAGTTATAACTTCAGACTTTGGGATGCGCCATTACCGCTGGCATTATGGAACAGATATTAAGCTGGAAACAGGAGACCCTGTACTAGCTGCATTCGACGGTATTGTACGTATACAACAATACGATGCCGGCGGTTATGGCACTTACGTATTATTAAGGCACTACAACGGGCTGGAGACCATTTATGGTCACTTATCCAGAGCAGATGTAGAAGTAGGCCAATATGTAAAAGCAGGGGAAAAGATAGGTTTAGGCGGTAGCACTGGCAGAAGCACTGGTTCTCACCTTCATTTTGAGGTGCGATACGAGGGTAACGCCGTTAATCCTGAATTTATTTATGATTTCCCTAATGGTACATTAAGAAGCGTTATTTTTGATCTAATGCCCCAACATTTCGAGTACCTCAAATCTGCCAGAAAGGTTGCTTTTCATAAAATACGCCCTGGCGATACATTAGGCGGCATAAGCAGAAAGTACAGAGTATCTGTTGTTACATTATGCAGGCTTAACCATATTACTGCCAGAACAACTTTAAGGGCTGGAAGAAAGCTCAGAATAAGATAATTTAAAATTCTTGTTAATTTTATGAAACTAGATATTCTTGTATTTGCATCCCATCCCGACGACGCCGAACTAAGTTGTTCCGGCACTATTATTTCACAAATTGACAAAGGAAACAAAGTTGGTATTGTTGACTTAACGCGCGGCGAATTGGGCACCAGGGGAAACAGCGAGTTAAGAGCAAAGGAGGCAGAAGAAGCTGCGATGTTAATGCAACTCTCGGTACGAGAGAATTTAAGATTTGCAGACGGATTTTTTGAAAGCGATAAGGCACACCTTATTGAGATCATAAAAGTAATTAGAAAATATCAGCCGGAAATTGTGCTGGCAAATGCAATAGGGGATAGGCATCCCGACCATGGGCAGGGTTCAAGTTTAATAACCAGAGCCTGTTTTCTTTCAGGCCTGGCCAAAATAGAAACAGAACTTTATGGACAAAGTCAAACCGAATGGCGGCCAAAGCAGGTCTATCATTATATTCAGGACAGATATATAAAACCAGACTTTGTAATAGATATAACACCTTATTGGGGAAAAAAAGTAGAAGTTATTAAAACCTTTAAAAGCCAGTTTTTTGATGCTGATTCAAAAGAGCCTATAACCTATATCTCCTCTCCTGATTTTATACCATTTCAGGAAGCTAGAGCTATGGAAATGGGCCATTCTATTGGGGTAAAGTATGGCGAAGGCTTCACCAAAGAAAAGCAACTTGGAGTAAAAGACTTATTTGATCTGTTTTAGGGAGCTATTCGTTTTATAAGCCAATTATTTTCTTTTTTCTCAAAAACGAGGCGGTCGTGAAGCCTGTTCGGGCGTCCCTGCCAAAATTCAAAATAATCCGGTTTCAGTTCGTAGCCGCCCCAATGTTCGGGCTTTGGCACTTCTTTGTTTTCAAAAGTTTTTTCAGCTTCTTCTTTTAGTTGTTGCAATAGTTCTCTGGAAATTTCCTCGCTTTGTGGAGAAATATACGCTCCAATCTGGCTGCCTTTGGGCCGGGAATGAAAATAGGTTTCAGAAGTTTTCTGATCTATCCTTTTAACTCTTCCTTCTATTCGCACTTGTCGTTCAAGTTCAGGCCAGAAGAAGGTCATGGCTGCATTGGGATTATTCTGTAATTCCCTTCCTTTCTTGCTATTGTAGTTGGTATAAAAAGATAATCCTACATCAGAAATTCCTTTTAAAAGTACAATACGGGCTGAAGGTTTGCCTTCATCAGAAACTGTGCAAAAATTCATTGCTGTCGGTTCGGGAGCTTGTGCTTCTATCGCTTCATCCATCCATTTTTTAAATTGTAGCAAAGGGTCTTTATAGACATCCTTTTCAAGTAGTTCCTGTCTTTTATATTCGCTACGTAGGTCAGAAATTATTTTATTCATTTAAATATCAGAAAATTCCAAAATTAACAAGTAAACAAATGTAAAAAATGCATCGTTATTAATAAACCTTGATTTGGATTGTTAAAATAACAACCTTATTATTGTTCCCTGCACTTGGTGCAAGTTAATATGTCATGGTTAATAAAGGAAGTCTTTTAATTTCGGAGCCTTACTTAGGAGATCCTAACTTTGAGCGCAGCGTTATTTTGATATGCGAAAATAACGATAGCGGCACAGTAGGTTTTGTAATTAACCGCCCGTCTATATTAACGCTGGATTCTGTTTTGTTTGATATAAAAAACTATAAAGAGTTGCTCTATATGGGTGGGCCTGTCAGTCAGGATTCATTACATTTTATTTATAAGAATAAACAATTAGTAGATGATTCCGTAAAGATTATTGACAACCTTTATTGGGGTGGCAATTTTGAGCAATTAAAGGCAATAATAAACGAAGGAAAAATAAATCCTGAAGATTTTCGGTTTTTTTTAGGATATTCAGGCTGGGGAGAAGGGCAACTTAAGGAAGAGATGGATAAAAATTCTTGGATTGTTGGTTCTGCTACGGCAGAAGAAATTTTTGAAACAAAGTCAGAGGAGCTATGGAGGTTTCTTTTAAAAAATATGGGCGGTAAATACAAAATGTATTCTAACTACCCGATAGACCCCAGGCTGAACTAATAATACTAAAGGGTTGTGTCATGAACAAGGAACTTATTGACAAGGAAAATTTAAATGCAGAAAACGGGGAATATACTAATTCTGTGACTGTAAATGAAGAACAGAATGAGCAGGATGAGGCCCCGCGTTTGCAGGAAGACCTTAGCGCCTATTCGAAAGAAGAACTTTTACGCCTGATCGAGAACATCAGGATTGCCGATGAAAATCCTTCTCAGATAAACGCTTTGCTTAGAGATATTAAAACAAACTTCGATAATATAACAGAGGCAGAGCGCGTTGAGGCTTTGGATAAATTTGTGCAGGATGGGGGAGAAGAAGCTGATTTTGAGTTTAGGAAAGATGAGGCGAGCCAGAAGTTTGAGAAAGTATACGATGATATAAGAGACAGAATAAAGCAAAGGCAGTCTGCGCAGGAGAAAGAGAAGGACAAGAATCTTACTATTAAAAACGAGCTTCTTGGAAAGCTTAGAGAATTGATCTCTAAAGAGGAGACGGATGAAAGTATAAAGGCCTTAAAAGAAATACAGGAAGAATGGCGTAAAACCGGCTCTGTGCCTGGGGCGCAGGCATCTGAACTATGGCAAAACTACAATGCTCTGGTAGAACGTTTTTATAACAACAGGAGCATTTATTTTGAATTAAAAGAGCTTGACCGAAAAAAGAACCTTGACCTTAAAAAAGAGCTTTGCGAAAAGGCTGCGGCTCTTATAGAAATACCTTCTCTTCCACAGGCTATTAAAGAGCTTAAAAAGCTGCATGAAGAGTTTCGTAATATAGGCCCTGTTCCTAAAGAGGATCAGGAAGAGTTGTGGAATCGCTTTAAAGCCGCTTCAGATAAATTATATGAGAGAAGGGGCGCTTACCACGATAACCTTAAAAAAGAGCTGGAGGAGAATTATCAGAAAAAAAATGCAATAGCAGAAAAAATTCAAGAGTATACAGAGTTTAATTCTGACCGCATTGACGACTGGAAAAAGAAAAGCCAGGAGATACTGGCTATACAGGAAGAATGGAAGAATGTAGGGCCTTTAACGCAAGAGCAAGCAAAAGAATTATCAAAAAAATTCTGGCCTGCATGCAAAACTTTTTTCCATAATAAAGATAAGTTCTTCAAATTATTGGAAGAGCAAAAAGCAGATAACTTAAAAAAGAAAATAGAACTTTGCGAAAAAGCAGAGGCTATAAAAGATAGCGAAGACCTTTCAAACACTGCCAACCAGCTTAAGCAACTGCAAAAAGAGTGGGAGGAAACCGGACCTGTGCCAGCTAAACAAAAGGATGAAGTATTTAAGCGTTTTAAAGCTGCTTGCGATACCTTCTTTAAGCGAAAAAGAGAACACCAGGCTGATACAGAAAGACAGTACGATGAAAACCTGAAAAAGAAGATTGAGATTTGTGAGAATATAGAAAAGCTAGCTACAACCAAAAATAGCGATGCCGAGGTTATAAAAGCGCTACAGGACGAATGGAGAAGTGTAGGCTTTGTTCCTAAGGCAGAAATGAAGAATATACAGACACGTTACAACCATGCGGTTGACAACTATTTAAACAGCTTATCCGAAGGGGAGAGCGATGTAGTAAAACTTTCAGCTCAACTCAATGTTCTTAAAGACAACCCTAAAGCTGCACAGCAACTGCAAAGGAAAGAGGGAGACATTAAAAAAAGAATTACTACCCTTAAACACGATATTGACACCTGGACGACCAATATGGGATTTTTAGGCAGATCCAAAGGGGCAGAGCAGCTCAAAAAAGAAACAGAAGCTAAAATTGCCATGGCTCAGGAAGAACTAAAAGGCCTGGAAAAACAGCTTAAAGCAATGAGGGGTTAAATTGATTTTGTTTTTTGCTACTCTACTATCAACTTCTGAATGGAAGATTGTTGCCCAGAACTTATTTTTACAAAGTAAATTCCTGGTTTTATAGTTGAAGTACTAAAGCTGTTCGCGGTGCCCGATGATATAGTAGCGCCAACATTATTAAAAACTTCATACGTAAAATCCGAAGTTGTATTGCTGCTTAGGTTTACCATACCCGAAGTCGGATTAGGGTATAAAATAACATCTAAACTACTGGCGGTAGTTATTCCGGTAGCGGTTGTAGGGGTTTGACATACTATCGAATCCTGAGCCATTACCAGTAGGAACAATTCCTCTCTAATCTCTCCTATTTTTATACCACTGCGAAACTCCTCGCATAATACGGCAAAAGCAAAAAGCCCCTGCGTGTTGGGGGTAACGCTTAATATACCTGTTGAATCAACCACAGATAAAGGAGGAGTTCCGGGCACAGCATTGGTAGCGCTATATCCCGTAACCCATATTACTAAAGGATAAGGAGCTGGTAGTGGGGGAGTAGGTTCTGCTCCAATCCCGGCCCCATTGTCTGTAGCATGTCCTGCAAAAGGAGTAGTCATAGAATATACCAGCGAGTCGCCGTCCGCATCAGTGCAAGCCAGGTTTAAGGAATAAGTAGTCCCGACGATAGCGTAGCCATTTTCATAAGTTATTGGCTTAGGGGAGGAGTCAATAAAGGAGGTATCTGCCGCTGGAAATTCCATATAAAAAGCCATTCCAGTAAAGTCAGCGTTTTCAATATTGACTGCAGCAGCATCCCGACAGCACCGTTCCCAAACTATATAATATCCATTTGGGCTATTATAGGTAGCTGGATTAAGCTCCACAGTTTGAGAGTTGTTGTCAACAACATACCTGAGCAGCCTGGTGCTTAACTGGTTGATAGTACAGCTACTATCTTGGTATGCAATTAGGCTATCTGATATTCTTTGAAGAGTTACAAGCTGCATCAGGCTGTTAGTTCCTTTCTCATAGATTGCAACCTCTATAGTAAGGTCCCCAGCAAGTAAGGCTGAATCCCCATCTCCATTTACAACATCGAAGTATAAATCCAGTTCTATCGAATAGTTATAGCCGGAAATATGGCTCATTGTAATATTTCCTCCTGCTATAAAGGAGGCGCGGGCGCTTAGGGAAAAAAGTGTTGTAATTAACAGAAGAACTATTTTTTTCATGATTGGCAGGGTTTATACGCCAATATATGCAACAAGGTGCTTTAATGCAACTTTTTGTTTTAAATATGATCTTTTTTAATTGGAAATCCAGAAAAAGCGATGAAGTGTAGAGGGGAAGTAATATGATAAATTTAATACTGAGATTTTAAACGGCATTTTTTAAATAAACTTTAAAGGTAGAGCCTTTCCCTACCTCGCTCTCCACATCTATTTTGCCACCCACATTTGTTACTATTCTTTTAACCAGGTATAACCCTATACCAGAACCATCAACATGTTTATGCAACCTTTTAAACATTGAAAAAATTTTTGAAGTGTCTTTTTGGTTCATTCC
>Ga0302309_10002185_pt1 | contig 16653 bp, 16 predicted proteins | sample III_Palsa_N1_1_FD_200453 | JGI IMG/M metagenome (GOLD analysis project Ga0302309, IMG submission 200453) | Peat permafrost microbial communities from Stordalen Mire near Abisko, Sweden - III_Palsa_N1_1 | ecosystem: Environmental > Terrestrial > Soil > Palsa > Peat permafrost | place: Sweden... | reverse complement strand
CTGTTGGTGTGCTGATAGTTCTGGTGACGACCTCTTGTGTAATGTTAATGCTGTCGTTGTTGTCGTTGTTGTCGTTGTCGTCGTTGACGGTATGCTTCGTGCGCTTATTATGGGAAAAAAAATCTAATGAGATGTACGGATGGTATTCTTCGACTTACTTCATCCGTAGAAGAATTATACTAATAGAGTTCACCATTCAAAGTGGTGAAAGCCAGACTTGTTAGTTCTAACTAAGAAGTTACTATACCAGCAAGAACTGTAATAAAGACTCCATAGTAGAAGCTATAACACTTCTAGTCTACTTACAGTTTATAGGAGTTGTAGTCCTTTTATCCTATCCATAATTTATAAGAGTTGTAACGATAGATCATCTAGAGAATGTGACAACAAGAGGGAAAGACAAGTAACAGTGAAGAGACAAAAAAAATGATAACAAAAAGAGTCAAGTTAAAATGTCTGAACATCCGCAGCACTATATTTATGATGCCCTGTTGGAAAACTATGAGAACACGGATGATCCTGACAAAAACACTGTATTCAGCGGTGACATCCAAACCTACTTAGATGCGGTTGATGATCTTGAGAAGTATAACTCACTATTCAGAGCAGACGAGGCTAACTCTACTGAGAATGCTTTTGTGTGGTTGAGTTCTCAGCCGCTGTCTCGTAGACAGACGCTTTATGATTTCTACGCGCTGGTCAAGAACTACATTAGTATCAAGGTTGATGAGGCAGTTAATCGTCAACATGAGAGGATCTCAGGTGACACTGTCTCCGATATTATTACTAACCTAACACTGATGTGGCCTCTCTCCTATGAGATTGTTAACAGCAAAAGGTTCAAGCCACAAAAGTACGGTGAAGAACTCTATCCTGACATAGCCTCTGAGGAGGAAGCTGAGGCTGAAATCCTCAAAGCGGACACTGGTGCTGATCTGTCTAGGCAGCTGCAGGACCTGAGAAGGTTGACAAAGCTGCTGAAGAGTAGATACAACATCGACTCTGCTGTCAGAGAAGTTCTGGAGATGCAGACTGCTGTCATCGGCAACATGGCCAAGAGGTTTGGTCTAGAGGTCGAGTGAAGATAACATCAGGCAAAGAGACACTATAAGTAGCATAGTTAGTGACCCCTCTTACTACCCTGTCATCATACGATATGATGACTACCCTTGTTATATTAAGTAAGTTATAAGAGTACAGTCACGAGTTAGATTCCTCTAAGACCAGAAGACGTGTCATCTCAGGATAGAGGAGTTTGTTGTATATGATGTCTGCTAATAACTCTCGTCATAACAACAAGTGGCTAACTTAAATTAGACTAGACTAGCAACCTTGTAACATTTAAAATGTTACAGTGGTACTATTATAGCCAAATTCATAATAGGAACAGCTCCCACCGATAGAAAAAGTGTTATATTGACAAGGGAGATGTAGTATAAATTTAGTCCCCAAACACAGCCATAGTAAATCTAATCTTTTAAACTACCAAATTTCTAAGGTAAAAATCAAGTAAGATGTCTAAACTCACCAATGAGTATATTATTATTCCACTGTGTCAGCTGCATAGAGTGCTGCAAAATGTTAATTATGAGGCTCTGCATCACCTGCCGCTGACTAACTACCACTTCGATCTAGATACCGGCTACATTGTCAAGGTAGAGGTTGAGTTCGCACGTAGTAGCCACTCGTTATTACATCATCTAAGGCACGTTCAGTGTGGTAACAGTAATAATGTTTGTGTCAGGCTACCCTTATTTGTCTATGAGCGGTTGTTCAACAACGATAAGGGTCTAACAGCTGCTGAGTTGCAGAGGTCACACCCTTATCAGTTGACATACTATGATGCTGTTAATCAACATTATCATCGTGATGATGGGTGTGTTATTCTCTAAAGGTAGCTAACACAGTTAACAGTTGCAATCTTAAAGCGCAACTAGACTTATCACTTCATTGTGAAGTGATCATTATCTTATAATAGAGTAGTAGGCATCGGTTGAAGTTAGTCGTCAAACAGCTCTGTTAGAGAGTTCTCTATAACAGTCTAACTAGATGTATTGCTGGGAAATCTGTCAAAGGAGGCTTATTAAGTAAGTCTCTAAAGGAAGACTTTTGGTAAACTTCCCTGCTAGAGATGTGTTATTACAACTTGGAGTTGTAATCAGAAAGTTTTGAGTTTTAGGCTTCTGCGGACGTTAGGCTCTGCAACTCCAGTTGCTGGTGTAGGATGAGATCATCTCCGACACGGACGATAGAACCATCAAGCTTGTGAGTCCTCACAGATCGTACGGTATCAGCACCAACGGTCACATGGCTGATGACTAACACAGTACTGAGGTTAATACAGCCTAGTTCTGACAACTTGAGCTCGAGGACTTCAGGAGATGTTCAACATTATCCTCAGATTGACGGCTGCTGAACTTGAAGTGTAGTTGATTGTCGACATTACCAGTGAACTCAATCTTGATGGCGGATGAGGAGATGAAGCTGACAGGCTCGTTCTGACCACCACTGACAGTCAACTTGATATCAGGTGAGGTCATGAATAGTTGCTCCAGAACAGCGGCCTCCAGACAGAGGTGACGACTAGTCTGTCTAACACTCTTGACACCAATAAACTTAGGATCTGACAGAGACCAGCTGAACTGTCTCATACCGGCATTGTCAATCCAAATCCCAGCCTCTGTCGCTGATGTCAACTTGAGTGAGGCTGGCAAGTCAGAGCTGATGTAGACAAAGCAGAGCCCAGTACCTTCACGGACAGCTGTGATCGTAACACTACCAGCCATCTTGTGGGAGGTCACGGTGTCTCCACTGATCGTACCAACACTCTGGTAGAGTGCAGCTAGTCTACTATTGCCAAAGAGACCACTAATAGAGCTCAGCATAGTTTATTAGAGTAAGTTATGATTATCTTCCGTCTTCATTTTGCTGATATAGTTTGTATTGTGACAGTTTCAAACTGTCATCTTCAGCCACAACTGTTGCTACCTATAAGCGACGAATAGTTCATACTCTCACCAGTCATGCGATACTCACACCTTCATCATAAAGTTGTAAACTTATCACCTCTCAGAGAGGTGATGAACTAAGTAGCATAGGTATAGGCAGAGACTAGTGCACTCGCCCAGATAGCTGCTTGACAACAGCTGTTGTCAAGCGGTGACCGTAGTGGGTTGTTAGCTTGGTTACCGTACTATGCAAACCTAGTTCTGTTGCGACTGTGACTGCTTGTGATCACGAGACTCAAAGACAGCTTTGGAGGACGGTGTGGTTTCACGCTGTTTTTGCCGGACTGAGTTAAGTTTGGCATTATATGCATCCTTGAAGCGGTCAACATAGTATTCGTCCATCGCAAATTTTACTGATCACAACTACACAACTTTCAGCAGTCTATTCATAATCAGAATTTGCATGGTCTAATACTGGTAGCTGTAATAACAATAATATAAGACATTTGTCTTGTTACTCTAAACTCTATTGTTATACACTAGTATATACATATACTAGGATGTACTATTCTTACTTAGTAAGAATAAGAAACTTATCTTGTGTTTACTTATGCTTGGTGTCGCGGGAGGTTGTTTGACCATGAAGGTCAACTGCAAGACTAGCAGTAAACCTCTCCATTTCTTTGTCCATACCTGGAAAGTGCACTTTCCACTAAACCTTCTCTTTTTCCTTGTCGTCATCCATAGATTTGGTAGACACCACCTGAGCCTTAGTCATAACAAACCTATAGTTGGCATCACCATCAACGGTGTTACCATCGATACCATAGTTAATGTAAGTCTTTTTAACATCGTCGTCGTCGTCGTTGGTCTGTGACATTTGTCGACCTCGTAGACGCTCTATTTTCAACTTTCAAGATTGTTAGCTGGGTAGACGTCCGATCTGATGTCTATGGAGTAGTGTATAGTTCACTGACGACATTTAATTACTTAATATTGTCGAGCTGCTAGTTGCAGCCATCGGACTCCACACCACTGATTACGCTTCAGATTATTGTCACTAACTAGTAGTCGCTGAACGTGTTACTATCCTATCTTGATATAAAGTAGTCCGATTCACTGTTAGATTATTTCAATGTTTGTTATGATACCTCCTCAACGACAATAATAACAATATTAATAATAACAGTAATAGGTTAGTAGTACTTCATTATGAAGTATTAACTCTAGACCTCTCAGACAATGAGATAGTTTGACAGCCACGGTATAATCTTATCCCTGTCGGCTGTCCAAACGTCAACGTCTTCCTGGTTAGGCTTATCTTCAGCCTTTAAGTCTGTCAGATAGTTGTTGAACTCGGTCTCTGCCAAGTTAATAATGTACTGTCTCCACCACTGAACCTGTCGCTTGTCATGAGTGAAGCGCCTAACAAACTCCATGAAGCCTCTTAGAGTTAGGTGTTCGTAGGCTGATGGTGGTGGTGGTGAGACCCGCTCCTGATCGATCTTGAAGTCAAAAAGTAGGTTGTCGAGGCTAAAGCGAATTGCCTTAGCCCAGACATAGTCGACAATAGCCAACTTCTGTTCGGGTGAGTAGATATCGGCTAAGCGCACAAAGAAGATCGGATCGAGACCTGAGAGACCACGATAGCGGATATCTGGATCATGTTCACCGGTGGCGAAATTGGGGTTGGCACGCACCATATTAACATAGTTTGGGTTGCTGACAAGTCTGTCTACTGCAGTATGATGGTAGCTATTGAGGGGATCAAGTACATCACTAAGTAACTCCATCAACTGCCATGGTGAGTCCAGCGGAGCTGGTAGTGAAGGTGTTCGATTTGACATTTTTACTATTACCAACTTTGTTGGTTTTATTCTCATATAACTCCGATACATCAACTAGTTCAAATAAGTTAGGTCTACGTACGACTAGAAGAACTTCTAGTCACCACTGTAACAAGTTACAACTTTGAGTCATAACAAGATTTTGTAGTAGTTACAAGGTTTTTGTGGTAGTTACAGGTAGTTACAACTCTAAGTAGTAACGTTTTTGTAGTAGTTATAAGGTTTTGTAGCAGATACAAGTAGTTACGACCCTAAGTAGTAACATTTTGTAGTAGTTATAATTCTAAGTCATAAAACAATGCAAATTTCTAGTATAATCACAGTAGGTTTTCTGTTACAACTCTAAGTTATAACTACTACAAAATGTTACTACTCAGAGTTGTAACTACTACAAAAACCTTGTAAACTACTACAAACTTCTACTATAACTTAGAGTTATAACTACTACAAACTTCTACTATAACAGGATTTTGTAGTAGTTATAACTCTAAGTTATAACAAGACTTTAGTGGCTACTTCTCCAACTTATAGCTCGAAGTTATAACAAGACTATGTAATATCTATCAGTGATGAGAAGATAACCGTTGCATCATCTCGCACAATAAGGAGATTTTGTAGTTACAGTTTTAGGTAATTACAACTCCAAGTGATTACAAAGTACTAACCAGATTTTTTTTGTGGCATTTCTAGGTGGCTAGAAGATCTTTACAGTCATCACCATATCTAATACCAGGTATGCATTTGAGTGACAAAACCACTGGTTTTGTCTGATTTGGTCTGGTCTAGTTGAGAACCGCGTTAGTTGATGCTTTTGCGAACTTACCCAGTAAGTTCATGGAGAGGATTCAAAAGGAAGGTACCCAGTAATTCTATCTACCATCTTGAAGTGTGTTAGTGTTTACTACACCAGTATGCTTTCAGGGATTGTAAGCTATAACGATATCATCCTTTGTATCGTTGATCATACAGTTTGAAATAGTAGCAAACATCAGTCCTAATATAATCGTTGAAGGCTAGTGGTTGACTACTATCTTCTCCATGTTCTTATAACGCAATGTTATCACGTGCTACACCGAAAATATCTGCAACCAGATTGTGGACACACCAAACTTGCATATTCTTCTTGTACTCAACCTCAAAACGCCAGTCAATGAGGTAGAATGTCTTCTCAAAGTGCTCACTGGCCAAGGGCTCAGTAGCATACCGAGGTGACCAGAATCTCGGATAACTGTAATTGTAGCACAAGGATTCAGCAGATTCTCGTAACCTCCATCTTAACACCATTTTTGTGTTCTGTATGAACGGATTAGAGTTAATTATTATAAACTCAGACTCAAAATAGTGGCAAAGACTATTAACACTAAGTAACTTAGTGGTTACATCTTCTTATCTCAGAGATAGGAAATTAACAACAGTGTTCATGAGTAGTCAACCAGTCAAGCACATAACTGTATTTGTCCCTTAGTACAGTGTTGACCAAGTTTGGGTTATAATCAATGTCATTGACTATTAGGGTTAGACTATCACTGACTTTAATCCATAGAATATTACTCTCTGATTCATAGTGGCTACTATTATGTTTACCATCCTTAACCTTGGCTACAATGACGTCATCGTTATATTTGGCTACTACAACTTGTCGATTAGTTTCGTATGTTGATGGTCCGAACTTGAGCACAGAGCAGCAATAGTTGTCATTACCTCTACATAGATAAACTTCATCTGTGGGTGATGATAACGAGGAGATTGCGATAACGTACCAGCTAGTGCACTGATACATATGTCGAGAATAGTGTCTCAGTAGCAAACAGACCAGTATCTTGCTGGAAGTGTATCCTACATCCTTCTCATCATGAGTTCTAATATATTCGCACATCCACATGATATCATCATTACTTACCTTCTCATAGAAGATACTTCTGTCAACCAGACTTAGTAACCTCTTTAGCTTGAAGTCATTACCCCCTGCAGTGATAGGTACTGCCTTATTGCAGTCGAAGATCTTTCTTTTATCACCATCATATAGACAAACTTTGCCGTGGTCAGAGATGATGTACATTTTAGTGGCTGAACAAAATAAAAGTTGTTAACAATTAAGAACACAGTCAGTGTAAGAATGAACACAAGTATCACAGACTGCTGTACCCTAACATCTCTAATATTTTTCTGGTTGACAGAGAGGTTAGGGTACAGCAAAAGTTGGGAAACAATCTTGATATCATCTGTCATACTAGCTAGATATATAGTACAGTCCAGTGGAAAGACCGCTCATCCTTCCAGTTCGTATCAAGATTACTGTTGCTGAGAGAGTCTTGTCGATCTTCGAAAGATCTTGTCTGCAGACAGTACTATACAGCTGTTTTTATCATGGTATCTGTAATACCAACGGCTAAGTATTTTATCTTGTCTTATGTAACTTAGCTGGATGCTTACTACTCTCAAACCTAACTCTGATATAATAACTTGTGATATAATAACTTGTGATATAATAACTTGTGATATAATAACTTGTGATATAATAACTTGTGATATAATAACTTGTGATATAATAACTTGTGATATCATTATCATACATGATAACATCTAAGATGTTATACTATTTACATTATGCTAATAGTGTTTCACGATACACATCCTTGAACCAAGGAATACTATGTTCATAGCCAGAGTATGCAAACAACCTTGGCTGACCAGCGACAAGCTTACCAAGCTCAAAAGTCATCTCATCACTATGAATTCTACTCTCTTGAGCTTCAGTGTTATCATTATCACCATTGTCTCTGTCAGAGACACTAGACGTAGTGTTAGTACCAGTGCTGGTGTCACTGTCACTGACATTGACACAGCCGCCATTATCAGCAGCAAACGCTATTGCAAATTCTAACCACACTGTCCAACGGAAGTTACCACGAGCCGAGCCATGGTCGTAATGGGCCTCAAGATAGGTATCACAACCACAAACGCCTACATCGATGTTTCTAATAAACCACTGTTGGTAGCCATGTAAGTGATTGTTGTTATAGTTTAAGTGATAGTGCTCATCTCGTTCGTTGGAGATGTCAACAGGACCATCAATCACACCACTACCATCTAGCTTAAGGTGGATTTTTGTTTTATAACAGAGCTTGTTCTTCTTCTTTGGTAATGACTGCAGGTCGAAGCAATCGGTAGCAAAAACTAGAGGAGACCGACTCACTTCATACCAATCTTCAGTGAAGTAATGATAACACACAGCGATGATCGAGTTAACACCAACAGAGTAACGAGTTAACATATTCTTCCTAGCTTCGAAACTTACTGTGTAGTGTAAGTTACCTAGTGTAGTGAGTACCTTGCTTATATGCTCAGGGCAGTTGTAAACAACATTTTGTCTCTGCCAAAATTGGTAATACATAGACATTTTGAGCCACTTTGATGTTATCACTTATTGGTTTTGTTGATAATATGTCCTTGATAACTTAGTTATCAATGGTAATAGTAGTTTAGCTAACAACAACAACAACAACAGCAGCAGCAGTAATAGTAATAGCGGTCTATCTGCTGATAGCAGAAAATTTTAATACTACCGACGTATATAGTCACTGTCTAAAGATCCCTACTTAGTAGGGTATATCATTCGAGGACGTAAAAACTAGTGTCACAGTATCTTTAAAACTTCCATTATGAGTTCGTTACTGGTGGTATTTGGAGTGAGTGGACAGTATGATTATATACTGGTGTACTCAGAAAATATACTTCTTTGTTAGTTAGTAGTCAGTAGTTGGTAGTTAACTTAGTGATAAAGTTACTACATATATTTATCATGGTTCAAATGTAGCATGTGTGAACCTCGTAGAGTAGAACAAAGACTGTCACAACGGTAGATACTTACGAAACTTATAAGTTCTATAGCACGGACAATAGACACTAGACTGACCCAATCAGTCTATATTACCATTATTACTCTAGATAACACCTCTTTAACATCAACAGGAATGTGTACCGATAGGTCTGACGTTGATATTTACTTCTGTGAGCTAGTAACCTTTTCTCCGTTCTTATACGTGTTGGTACCGTGACTTTTGCCGTTACGACCAAACTCCGTCCACGAACCGGTCTTCTTGTTTTGACTGTCGTACTCGCCAGTGCCTGATACCCTATCATTGTCGTGATATAGCTGCCAGACACCAACTCTAAGCTTCTGAAACATCTGCCCTTCAGCTGTTTTTATACCCTTTGGTGAGAAGAACTCACAGTGTCTAGAGTACTTGCTTTTGCCGTCATACGTATCTCTTCTGTTCAAAGAACCATCATAGTGGAAGTACTCTGAGACCCCCTCAAGTTTACCCTCAACATAATTTTCTCTCATGGAGACAGTCACACCATCATTAAAGTATGCCTGGTAGGTACAATGACGTTTATCGTTGTAAAATTTCCCCTTTATTCTGAGAGTGGTACCATCGTCACGATACATTTCGTAAGTATAGCTAAGACTATCTTCGCCATAGTTTCTTCTCTCACAGAGGACACCGTTAGCTAGGAAGTACTCTGAGACTCCTTGGAGCCTATCTTTAGCATAGTTCTCTCTTCTGGAGATAGTGACACCATCATCATGATAGGTTTCACAGATACCGTGCCTTTGGTTGTCCTGGTAACTATACTTCTGGGAGATTCGGTTACCATTAAAAACATACCATACACCTTGCCGTTTCTGAGGTAGTGAGTACAGAATTCTAACATGTCCACGGAACTCCATGAGATTTATCAAAGAGTAACAGCTAGCAGTCTCATCTGCAAGGTCACGTGGTATAATGGCATAGATGTAGTTAGTCCCAACGTCTCCTTCATAATAGCTACACAGTAGTTTACCACCACTAGGTAAAGAACCGAGAGGTTGACAGTTGACAGTCTCCTCTGGTGGCGGAGCATTAATGTGACAACACTTACTGCCGTCGATGGTTCTGGTTACATTGTCACTGCTTGACAACCACTGTTTGATGAAGATCTTGTCTTGACGGTAAACCTCTGGCAACAGATCATAGGGACACAGTAGCAAGACGGCATACTTGACATCATGCGACACCTTGTCCTCATAGATAATGTGTGATAGCGTCGACCAGTTGTCAAATAGCCGCTGCACTGTGTGTTCGAAATACTTGTTGTCCTGCAAGTAGTTGGCAAAAGTTAGACACCTTATTATCTGCTGTTCTAGCGAACTTGTTTGACTCTGATAGAAGTTCAGGTAGTCATCGAAGGCAAAACTATACTCGGCCGGTAAAGGAATAATGACGTTGTCAGTGTCAGACTGACTACCAGTTAGGTCACTCATAGTCAGGGCATCACTGACATAGTTGTTAAGAAGTTCAGAGTTAGCCACCACCTTCATAGATACCTCAGCCATCCTGTCACCAAGTGACAAAGTCACAGATTGTTCCGACATGTTGTTGGTTTGCAACAGTGAACACAAAACTATCATTTTTGTATAGCCTCAGTGGTGGTGTAGTTGTGATTATTATTGCTAAACTAACATTGCAGATTACCACTACATGAGCTCTGACTCAAGTCAGTAAATAAGTGGCTAACTAAGGATAGAGAAGAGGGAGACAAAATGAAGTCAGTGATGTATACGAGTATGTGTAAAGGCAAACATTCCAGAACTAGGTAATGGAACAAGTACTATATAACGCTGTCAGGGCAGGTAGTGTTATTGAGGTAAAGTGTATACTTGAGCATAACAGTCTAAATATTAACTGGGCTAATGAGGATGATCATAACTCAACTGTCCTCCACTGTGCTTGTAGCAGTGGGTATGACTCCATTGTTGTCACCATTTTAGCTCATCCTGACATTAATGTCAATCAGAAGAACACTAGTGGGGCCACTCCCTTCATGTTAGCCTGTTTTAAGGGGAATATCTTGTGTATTCGTCTGTTACTCAAGGATCCAAGGGTTAATGTAAACGAGCCTATGTACTTTGGAACCACCCCACTTTTGATGCTAGCAAATAATGGTGATATTGATAGTATCAAGTGGTGGATTAGCTCGGGAAGGGAGATAAAGCTGGGTAAGAAGAAAAGGGCAAAAACGAATGCGATCAAGACAGCAAAGAGACAGGGACACACTGAAGTTTTTAATCTGCTGAGTAGATTTGAGACGAATCCGATGTTGACTAGACACGCTGTGTGGGTGCAACTTGGATGTTACAATGAGTTAGCTGCTGACCTGTTTGCTCTGGTCATCTTCCTCTGTGATGATCTGCTACGCTTCAAAAACCGAAAGGTGTCTAGAACTACTCGTTTCTTTACTATTACAACACAGCTGCCTATGGAACTGCAGATGTTAGTGTGTCATCGTACCTTCGGTTCCACCAAACACAACATCCCAATAACCTCATCTGAGTCAGCTTTTCGTGAGCTAGCGCGGTCTTTCTTGTGATCTTTGTCCTTCACAACATTATGTTGTGAACTACACTCTGTTATACAGATGTATAATATTACTACTTACATTACATACTGTAATTGGGTCTAGTAAATGCAGAGGTGCAAGCAGACAACTATTATTCTGGTCGTTGTCATGTTATTGTAGGCACAAGAGCCCACACACCAGCTACATAAGCAGCTTGCCAAAGTATAATGTTATCAGCCAATCTGCTACTGTAGAAAAATTAACTAGTAATACTAGTCCACCGATAATAGAAAGTTATATCTCTAACTTCAACGTGGGTTGGGCAGGCTTCAAATTCATTAGTGCCACAGTGATTGGTGTCCAGATCCCTAAACATCAGCTTATAAAAAGTTACAACTTCATAAAAGGGATGATTAAAATCTCAAAAGGAGACAGAACTCGAGAAACATGCTTTGCGTGTTGAAATCATCAAAAATGGTAAGTTCTCTGGAGAGCTAACTATTGAGGAGAATGACGAGAATGACCCAAGTGGTGAAGAACGCACTAAGACCGGAGATTGGGATGGGATTTGGATATATTTTCCGTTGATGGGTGGCGCAAATACCTGGTTAGGAAGTGGTGGTGATCTTCATTATGGGACATCAGAGAAGATGGACATCGACGATTTCACGGGACGTGTTGGGGCTGCTGAAAAATTCTTCAACGAGAAGTTTGAGCTGTATGACGACTTTCATCCGTTTTCTATCTTCTCGACGCCATGGTCTTATTACACAGAAAGGTAACTGCTGCTAACGGTAACATAAATATTATGTTATACAAAGTTCCAATGTCTCCTTAGGAGACATTATTTTGGAGATTTACACACTATCATCCCTCCCAAAAAAAACTAGTTAGACTGTATTTTATTTATTTGACAAGAACTTGGAATAGGTAGCTTTATCATAAAGGTCCAGTATGATTGAAGTCCTTGACTTTCCTGTGGACAGAGTTGATAGTTAGATTGATTCCTGTCCACAGGAAAATTGAAGTGTTATAGCTAGAACATCTTTCATCATCTCAAAAGAAGAAACTAAATCAATGTCTACCTGTACTATCTGTGAGCAGGAGCCTGTTAACCCTCAAGTTTTATCCTGCGGCCACGGTTTCTGCCACAGATGTATAACCTTTAATATTTGTCCAGTGTGCAACAGTTATATTAAGTTTAAGATTCCCAACTTAGCTCTCAGTGGTAATCCACTAGATGGTAAACTGCGAGCTAAGTATCCAGTAAATGGGGAACCCAATATGTACTGGATAGAGACAAACTATAACTGTCTCGTTGACTACCTGGGCGAATGGCAATCACGAGGTTTGAAAGGGCAATTCAAGTACACCTCAGTAAACAAAGATCAGCTAAAATGTCTATTTTTGGTTGACGATAGGGGCTACATCAAAGGTGGCAAGGTTGTTGACCCTGAAGACAGTAGTGAACTTTATGCTTTTACTGATGATATATAGTAGGCTTGAGTTAAAATAGGGTTATTTTAACTGTCTACTATTTCTAGTACTATCACTGCTTGATGATACTTGCAACGTTTGTACTACCTCTCGAAGAGGTAATTCTTGATCTCCAGCAAATTCTACTGCTAGTGAGTACTCAACTATCTGCAAGTTGTTGTAACTACCATTATTACTAACATCATAACGACACTTATCAACCTGGGATCATAACAAAATCCAAGCCTCTTGTGTCGAGATAATCTCATTCCTTTTAGTTTGCATTCTGGGAATGCAAATTTTCTGAGTCTAATGACGACCTCGATAGCTACAACAAGAATATATTACCCAGCTAATTAGCTGAGTACGTTTATGACTTACTTATCGTTACCTACGTTGGTAACTGGTCTAAATAGCAATATAGACAGAACTCCTTGAAGGGGAGACATCAACCTCAATGCGGCCTCAGTATTCTCAACAGTCATGTTATTGAAAGTAGCGCTACTATTGTCATTATAGCGAGAGAAGAGCTCCTCCAACTTCGAGTCTTTACTCCCATTAACCTTGATAATAGGCATGAAGTCTCCAATGTAAACATGCCACTTATCACCATAGTAGATGTTGCATTCACACTCGGAGGCGTCACAAACGTGATCAGTTGGAATAGGTAGAGAACAGTCGTTAGTGCCATAGATATAATGGTTCATCTCGTGACAATTCTTGCTATAACAGCAACAGCACTCATCTTCACAGTCAGCTGTGACTGAGTAGATGTTGTCATCCTCTCGATAGCAACCACCTATAAATTCTTTGCTCGACAGCCTAAAGTAGTAAGTGCGAACGGGGATACTCTTAGTTAGTCTGTAGTTAACACGATTTGAGTCTGAGCTGGTATACGACAAGCTGCTAGCGTGCTGAGACAGGTAGTCTCCAAAGACTATCCCATACTTCTTCATCTTACTCTTGGGATCATAGTTGCCAGCAGTATACTCATCATCTACACAACACACAGTCATGTCAGCATACACGAAGAGTGGAAAGTTATACTCAGAGATGGTATTGCTAACATCTACTGCTATAGCATTACTCTGATCATCTAGCTTAGCCATAGTAATGTTAGTTTTGAGGTACTGTGATTGGTAATCGCCAGTGACAACGTTAATCAACTTACTCTTGGCTAACTGACTGAGAGATTTTGGTATTATCGTAACTGTCAGTACAGTCAATGGGGTTCTTGCTGAGCTCTACTTCGTAGTCATCCTCAAGAGACAAGACCAACTTGCTAAGGTCTATCTCTCACCATAGTCATAACAAATAGCTTTCTCTCCCTCCAACTTAAGACGTAGACTCTATACCATCTTATCAACTGCCTTCTTCTAAGGAGAGTTGTTGATAAGCTTCAGTACCACTCATAGTCGACCTGTATGCTACACTAACATGACTAACAAACACAAACTAACGTGTATTGAATACACGTTCATTGTCAGTGACAACATCACATCACAACACACCACATTCAACTATTGAGTGTGTTGAGCATGAACAACATCTTACTAGTCTGAGCAGCCAACACAGCGTTGCTGTCTTTCAAGACTATGAACTGACTAGTCCTCATCCATGAATTAACATCCATGAGAGTACCGATATTAGTGTGGGGAAAACAGACCAAAATAACGTCAGAGCTTGGCATAGTCTCCATCTCTGCACCATGGAAGGTAGTGAACACTATCTTGGCAGCCAGTATCCCATGATTCCTTTTAGGCAACTCACGAAAGTGTGTAGCAACGTCATGAGAAGGGGCAAACTTGCTACAAGCTGCAACAAGAACATCTATCTGGTCAAGTCTCAGCGACAAGACCAAGATTTTCTGTCCGCTACTGTAACTCTCTGTGATGATATCTAGAATGCGAAGATTTCTCTCTTCGTCCTTGCTAGCTGCCGTAATAAGCTTGTTCCATAGCAAGAGAGTGGAACTGTGGCCAACAGTAGTAATACTGTGTTGTAAAGAGTCTCCCAAGAGCTTGTCACCAAAGTTATCCTTGTAAGCGGGATTAGTGTATGGCACTGCCTGTACTATGACCATTTCTGATCAGTAGATAATTCCTCAGTTTTAGTAGTTGCAGGTGTTTCCACCAAGATAGTAAGCATAATAAGGAAAACTATATCAAGGTACCAGATATAACCAAACTACCAGTAGCTATACTTTCAGTGGTATCTCCCTCTCTCCCTTTCGAAGTATTTTGTAACGCTACCGAAGTTATTGTTTGTATCGTTGACAGCCAGGATGGTTCTCCTGACTATGGTTAGAGTATCGAACGTCAGTGCTACTGGTGACTCGCAGTCTTTTTATTACAGGGGTACAAGGCTAACCGAAAACTAACTGGGATCCAAGTAAGGAATGAACTCCAACTCAAAGAAGCGACTGAATTGTTTGCTATAAACGTTTCCCTGTGTGATAGTCTGTTAGAGGTCAACAATAACAGAAGTCACAACTCAGCGCGGCACTACTTCAACATCATTAGCCAGCTACCTTTGCAATCGCGTATGCGACTGTCTAACGAGTTACAGATGATATTGTGTTAGCGTACTGTTGGATCGACTAAACAGTACGTTCCCACAGCTGTTTCTGAAGTCGGCTTTCGAAAGTTAGCCCGAAGCTTATTAAGCTAGATTATGGTCTCCTAATTTACGTTCTGGGAACGCAAATTCACTACAATTAAGACTGTCTTCAAAATCTACAGTGATAGTGTTAATTATGGAACTTTGTCACTTAGGTAGTTGGTATACAAACTTGTAGTTATACTACCTATGTTGATAACAAGTCTGAATGGTGCTATACTTATAGTCACACTTATGATTGTAATCGTAAATGCCTTCTTATGTCTTATCTGATATGTTTATGGTCCTATGAGATCATCCTCAACTAGTACAGGTAAAGTAGTATAGACTAGGTAAAGTAATATAGACTAGGTAAATAGCCTAAACATAAAGTGAGTAACATAACTGTATGAAGCAAGCACTACTGCTCTTACTGAAATAGCCAAGTAGTTAATCACGAGGAAATGGCACTGGAGCGTGTCAAGATCACGGTTGAGAGACAAGATGGTAAAGGTCTAAACACAGTGGTGTCCTTACCCTTAGACAAACTTAGACAATCGTCCCTCTATGGAGGTTTACTTGAGTGTTACAGTCAAGATGATGTACTACCGTTTCCAACTCAGTACAATTCAGCTCTGCCTCACTACATAGACTACTGTCATCACGATAACAAAATTAGAGTCACAGTGAGGCGGCTAAAGATGTGTTTCAATTTGGCCCACTTCTTAGGTGATAATGGCTTCTTTCAAGCTCTGGTACAGTGCTTGATTCGTGCATGGCCTGTAAGCTCCACTATTATAGATCAGTGCAATGAGACAATACAGAGACAGGTTTATATGTCTTTACCTTTCATGTACATCCCTGCTTGCTACCGTCATGATAGTACCTTCGTACTCTGCTGGATTAGAGCCAACCTTGATAAGGAGATTACAGGACCCTATGAAGTTAAGTATAGAACACGCATAGACTTTGCGGATATACCTCAAGATAAGTGGGATAATGAATACAAAGAACTATTGTCGTTCTCCTCTCATGTTAGTTGGGGTCCTCGGGGCGGGAACTCCTACTTTGACAAACATGGGTTTAGACAGTTGTGGTATCCGCCTAGTGGTGAGGGTAAACAGTACCTTGCGGCGGAAAATTTCCACCTATACAACAAGGAGATTGGTATTCAAAGGATGTGGTCTGATACAGGGACCTTACACAAGGAAGTAGAATCGGGTGTTGATAACGGTGTAATTGTACTCAGAGGGTTCAACAACAAAAAGGTAAAGAAGTACCTTCGACTAAATCCCAGCTTGCCATCGACAGTAAGCAGTGCTACTCACAACGACGAAAGCATTGTTTCATCCTAATAAAGAGATCTTTATGCTATCTTGGATAGCATACACACACACACA
>Ga0302309_10002180_pt1 | contig 16675 bp, 17 predicted proteins | sample III_Palsa_N1_1_FD_200453 | JGI IMG/M metagenome (GOLD analysis project Ga0302309, IMG submission 200453) | Peat permafrost microbial communities from Stordalen Mire near Abisko, Sweden - III_Palsa_N1_1 | ecosystem: Environmental > Terrestrial > Soil > Palsa > Peat permafrost | place: Sweden... | reverse complement strand
CGCCCTGATGGGCGTTCCCATTCTTTTGGCTTTCGTGATCGCTGGATGCGGCACGCCGCCGGCGAAGGATTTCGGCGGCTCCTGGAAACCGGTGAACCACTTCCAGGACCAAACCACCGAAATACCACTGGCGCAGGCCTATACGTTTTATGCCTCGCCGATGGATGGCACCCTGAAAACCATGCTCACGCGCTGGTCGACGGATTCGGGCATGACGTTGTCCTACCAGCTGATGTCCGACTACACGCTCTACAAGCCGGTGGCGCAAATTCACACACGGGATATCCGATCCGCCGCCGCCGAGTTGAACGCGATCTACGCCGCGGAAGGGATTTTCATCACCATCAACGACAAACAGATTCTGGTCGGGGTAGCGGATGTGTCCAAACCTGATGCGTCGGAGACCAAGCCAGCGTCGACCGCGACCAAGCCGCCTGCGCCTGCGAGCATCAAACGATGAAAACGACTATTAACGTTGTAACAACCCATCTGGATTTTTGCTAATGGCGGACAAGAAAACAGCCAGTCGAAAAATTGACGACACGGTCAACCGATCGGTCAATTTCGAGCTGACCATTGCAGATTTCGCCAAGCGCAGCGAACGGCGTGCTTGGTTGGTTGCCTTTTCCGCGATCATCGTGGCGCTGATTCTGCTGGGCGGCTACTTCTACATGCTGCCACTCAAGGAAAAAGTCCCTTACGTCATCATGGCCGATGCCTATACGGGTACCAGCTCCGTCGCGCACCTGACCGAGGATTTCACCAACCGTCAGATCACCACTAGCGAAGCGATCAACAAGAGCAACGTCGCGCACTACATCATGGCACGCGAGTCTTATGACAACTCGACTACGGCGTACCAGAACGGATGGATTACATCCATCGTCATGTCTTCCCCCAAAGTCGCCAACGCATACAAGAATCAAGTTCTGTCGACGACGAATCCCGATAGTCCATCCAAGCTATATGGCAAAGATAGTTCGCTACAAATCAATATCCTCAGCATCTCTTTACATGGCGATGGGGTCGGTCAAACCCCTAAAAGTGCCACTGTGCGCTTCCAAAGGAGCGTCTACGACAAGACAAGCGGTTCGACCAAACCATTGGACAGCAAAATCGCCACCTTGGAATTTACATACATGCCTGATCTGCGAATGGATGACCAATATCGGATTGAGAATCCCCTCGGCTTTCAGGTTACCGACTATCGCGTCGACAACGATTATGAGTCGTCCGCACCGGTCGCAGTTCAGGGTGCGCCGATTGCCAACAACGCTCAGCCAGCCACTGCGGCCAACGCCAATGCTGGCCTGCCGGCAAGTACGTCCACTGCAATCACGCCTCAAACCATGCAAACAGGTTTGCCCTCGCAGCCACCCATTCCACAGCGTGAAGCTAGCCAAGTCACAGCTCCGGGTGTGCCTGCCTCGAACAATACCGCCAATGGAGTGGGTCACCGATGAACCAACCAAGCAAACTGGGTCTGGCGGGTGTCATGTGTCTGGTCATGGCCAGCATGGCATTTCCCGTCAAAGCACAAGTGATGGAGCAGTACGAGTTTCAACCCGATCGCATCTACCCTGTGCGCACCGGATTGGGCATCACCACCCAGATCGAACTGAGTCCCAACGAAAAAATTCTCGATTACAGCACGGGCTTCAGCGGCGGGTGGGACCTGACGCGGCGCGAAAACGTCTTCTATCTGAAGCCGAAGAATGTTGACGTCGACACGAACATGATGATTCGTACAGCGACCCATTCCTACATTTTCGAACTGAAGGTGGTCGCCACGGATTGGAAGACACTCGAGCAGGCCAAGCGCGCCGGCGTTCAGTACAAGATCACCTTTACTTATCCAGGGGCCACCAGCTTCGCGGCTGCGGCCAGCAAAACCGCTGACGTATCCGAATTGAATACGTCTCTGGTCAAAGAGCGCGACTACAACTTCGACTACAGCTATGCCACACGCAGCAAGGCCGCGCCCTGGCTGGTACCTATCACCGTGTATGACGACGGGCGCTTCACCTACATCAAGATGAGCGATCTGAAACAGTTTCCCACCGGTAATTTTCCCACTGTCTATATGCGCGAAATCAGACATGGTGGAGACGTGTTGGTCAACACAACCGTGGAAGGCAACACCATCGTCGTTCACGGCACCTATGCCTACCTGGTCATTCGTCATGGCAACAATGTCGTTGGTCTGAGAAGGAACACTCAAAAGTGAGCTCAAATACTCCTAACCAACCCGGCGATGGCTTCGATCGCGAGAACGCGCCGTCACCCGATCGCAACGATCCACTGGCGAGTAACCCATACTCCAATCAGTATCAGCAAAGTGCGGCTCCCGACCTGGATGCCAATGCGCCGACATTGAGATCCAGCGATTTGCGCCGAATGAATCGCCGCGCGCTTTTCTATCTGGTGGCAATTGTCGTACTGCTGCTTGCAGTCGCCTTCTGGCTCATCAAGGGCCCTTCCAGCAAAGCTCCCGCTCCCAAGCAAGCAGAAACCATTACTGTGCCTGTGGCACCTATAGCTCCGCCGCCGTTGCCTACTACACCGTTGGTTCAAGCTATTCCCCTCAACACAGCGCCGACACCGCCCTTGCCGATGCTCACCAAAACTGCGCAGCCTCAGCCCACGAAACAGCAGGGGCCGAGCTTGCTCGAACGCCGCCTTGCGGAAGAGCAAAGCAATACCGCTTCCGAAGCGCCGGCAGCACCTGCCGCCAGTCCAACCAAGGGCCCAGGCGATGAACTGGGTGAAATGGAGGACACCAAGACCAGTGCCGAGCCGCTGAGCAATCCAGACACCATCATGGTTCGCGGCACCTTCATCCGCTGCGTGCTGCAAACCCGGATCATCAGCGACTTTCCAGGCTTTGCTTCTTGCGTTGTTACCGAGCCTGTCTATTCGTTCACAGGAAAGCGCTTGCTTTTACCCAAAGGATCAAAGGTATTGGGTAAATACCGGTCCACTCCAATCATCGGCAATCGCCTCGCCGTGATCTGGGACCGTATCATCACACCGACCGGCATCGACGTGAACATGTCCAGTCCGGGTGTCGATGATCTCGGCAGTTCCGGCAATCCGGGTTATCTCGATTCGCACTGGGGGAGCCGCATCACCGCCGCACTGCTGATCAGCATGCTCAGCGATGGGTTCTCGTATGAGGCAGCCGAGCACGGCCCGAAGACCACCGCCCTTGCAGGCAACGGTGTCGCGGTGGAATCCCCGTTCCAGAGCAATACGGCGCAGACCCTGCAAACTTTGTCCCAGCAAGCGGTGCAAAAAGCAGCCCAGCGGCCTCCGACGGTCACCATCAATCAAGGCACCATCATCGATGTCTACGTCGCCAAAGATGTGGATTTCAGCGGTGTCGTATCCAAATTCTGACTCACTCAACGTACGGTAACGGAACACCTATTTGTATGGACGACGCTACACCCATCGCCGAAGTCTCGAACGAATTCCTGGACTACCAGTACCAAGTACTGGGTGTGCGGGACTTCATGGCGTCGCCCGAAGTCACCGAAATCTGCATCAACCGCCCGGGCGAGTTGTATCTGGAGAACCACAACGGCTGGCAGCGAGTGGAGGTACCCAGCCTCACTTTCGAGCGCGCTCGGCAGTTCTGTACATCGGTAGTCAACGAGAGCAAGACCGGCCAGCGCATTACTGACATGGATCCGGTCGTATCGTTGACCTTTCCCACGGGCCAGCGTGCGCAATTCGTCCTGCCACCGGCAGTCGAGGCAGGCAAGGTCTCGATCACCATCCGCATACCCTCCAGGCACACCAAGACCCTGGCCCAGTACAAGGAAGACGGTTTCTTCAATCAGATTCTCGAAGACACGCACAAGCTCAGCGATCACGACCGCGAGCTGCTGGACCTCCGCGCCCAGCGTAACTATTCAGAATTCTTCAAGAAAGCGGTTTTGTACAAGAAGAACGTGGTCGTCTCCGGCGCCACCGGCAGCGGCAAGACTACCTTCATGAAATCGCTGGTCCAGCACATTCCGGACAATGAGCGACTGGTGACCATCGAGGACGCGCGCGAGCTGTTCATCGAGCAGCCCAACGTCGTACATCTGCTGTACTCCAAGGGCGGTCAGAGCGCCAGCAATGTCACCGCCAAGAGTTGCATGGAAGCCTGTCTGCGCATGAAACCGGATCGCATCATCCTGGCCGAGTTGCGCGGCGACGAAGCGTTCTACTTCATCCGCAACTGCGCATCGGGCCACCCCGGTTCCATCAGCAGCTGCCACTCCGGTAGTACCGAGCAAACCTGGGATCAACTCGGGCTGATGGTCAAGGCATCCAACGAAGGCGCCGGCCTGGAATTTGCCACCATCAAGCGCCTGCTGATGATGACCATCGACATCATCGTACACATCAAGGCGCATGCTGGAAGTCGCTACATCACCGGTATCGACTTCAACCCCAACCGGCACTTGTCGCAAGAGGCCGCATAATGACTCTATCGAATTCGCAACTCCGAAAGGCAAGCCCATGCTGACCGGAATGGAGTTGATGTCGTGCCCCAACCAGGCCGTGCCGGCCGAGGTCATGCATCACATTGTGCATGTCGAATCCGGCTACAACCCCTTTGCCATCGGTGTCGTCGGCGGTCAGCTGGTGCGCCAACCGCAGAGCCTTGATGAAGCCGTCGCTACCGCGCAAATGCTCGAAACCAAGGGTTACAACTACTCGCTCGGTGTGGCGCAGGTGAATCGCAGCAACCTGGCCAAATACGGTTTGGATACCTATGCCAAAGCCTTCGACCCCTGCCTCAATCTATCCGTTGGCTCCCGCATCCTCAACGAGTGCTACTACAGTTCGGGTGGCGATTGGGGCAAGGCTTTCAGCTGCTACTACTCCGGCGACTTTGTCACCGGCTTCCGTCAGGGCTATGTGCAGAAAGTTTTCGCCTCGATGAGCCAGAACGCGCAGCCCGACAGCAGCGGCTCGGCACCTATCCCATTACAGGCAGGGGCAGTGACCGGGCCGCGGCTTGTCTCGCGCGCCGATATCGTCAGCGGCATGCATGCACCCACCGCGCAACAGGACACCGCCGCCTATCGCGTCTCCCTTCGCAGCAGCAGCGTGCTGGATGCCATCGCTGCACCACTGGTCACTGCTGCCGTCACTGCTGTCGTCCCCGCCGCCAGCACACCCGATCCAAAAATTGCCGCCGCAACCGCGCCGGCGACGACACCAATCCCGGCTACCCAGGTAGCCGCGCCCAGCGCGGACATCTTCGTGCCCAAGGTCAGCTATCTGGGCGATGCCCCGGAAGCTTCCACCAACAATCCGGACAGCAATAAACAACCTAAACCACCAGCGACGCAAGCCGTCCCGCAAACCACCGCACGCAACCCAGTTGGCGATCCGACCGATCTGCGGCAGAAAGGGGGCGACGATGCCTTCGTCTTCTGAGTGGAAGCGATCCCCAGACTCGGGCTCAATGCATGCATCGGATAATTGCCGATTGCCAAGTCAGCACGACTGCGCTGTTCGCTATTCAACGCACTACCGCGCAAGGCATATCGTAACCATCAGTCGTAGTCGGCCAAGCCACCGATCCTGTCGATTGGGTGCAGGGATCAGCGGCATTGCTTTAAACGCATTGCCGTCGTATCGGGACAATACCAACAATACCGATCAGTCAATCGGCGCAGTATTCGTCATGCAGGCATCCTGCTGCCTGCTGCGATGGCTCTCATCAGGGCCGCAGTATCGCCTCGGATCAGCGAGGCGCTTTGCAACAGTCGTAAGCTGTGCGCAACACAGCTCTTTCTTCAAGGATGCGGCACCCGCCCGCCTTCGTTTAAATCTTCCATAAAGGGAATCTGAGATGAAAATTCAATTATTTGCCGGCAGCACCGAAAGCGTCGAATCCAGGCGCGCACTTTTCAGCGCCTGTTTCAAGATGGTCGTGCTGGCTATGCTGCTGATGCCTTGCATGGCATTCGCTCAAGCAAATGCTGCTTGCACTGATATGACCACGTACATGGGCACTGTCACGACCTTGCTGAAGGCCATCTCCATTGCCGTGGTCACCATTGCGGTTATTTTTTCGGGTTATCAGATCGCCTTCGCGCACAAGCGCATTAGCGAGGTGGCGCCCGTCCTCATCGGCGCTGTTTTGATCGGTGCCGCGGGAGAGATCGCCACCATGTTCATTACCACTGGTGGTTGCTGATCTGTTCTGAGAATACCCATGCATAAAGACGCATTATTCCGCGGCTGCACTCGCCCGCCCATGTTTTTGGGAGTGCCTTACATGCCCTTCTTCGTGTGCGTGGGCGGGTGCTTTTTGATGGCTCTCTATTTCAGCTTTTTCATTCTTTTTCTGATTCCCGTGATCATCTTGATCATGCGGACAATGGCCAAGCGCGATGAGATGATCTTCCGTCTGATCGGCCTGCGTCTGCAATTCCGCACGAGAATGAAAAACCTGCAAGAAAACGATGGCATGTGGGTGTTTACCCCCAACAGTTATCGGGGCCACAAACAGGAACCTTGACGAAGCGGCCCCGGCATGTTCCGCCGGGGTATTTCATTGAACTAACCGGTACCGAAACATGTTCAGCCCTGAGACCCCCATCAGCGAATTTCTGCCACTGTCCACGCATGTCTCGCCAACGGTGATCAAGACCACGGGCGGCGATTTCATGCTCAGCTGGCGTATGGGCGGCCTGCCCTTTGTCGGCCGCGATGAGTGGGAGTTGGAACACAGACACAACACCTTCAACCGCCTGCTACAGACCCTGCGCGCGCCGGATTTCGTCAACGTTGCGTTTTGGGTGCATGACATCCGCCGCCGGCGCAAGTTCACCGACCATAGCCATTTCCAGCATGCCTTCAACCAGCAAATGTCCGATGCCTACTATGGCGCGCTCTCCGCACAGAAGCTGATGCAAAACGAGCTGTACGTGACCCTGCTCTATCGCCCCGTGGTCAGCGGCAAGCGCCTCGCCGAAAAATCCACCGACGTAACCCAATTGCAAGCCGAGCAAGAGCAGGCCGTCAACACCATCCTGGAGCTGGCCGGCAACGTCGAGGCGGTGCTGAAGGACTATGCACCCTACCGCATGGGCATGTATGAGGCCGCCAACGGCGTGGTGTTCTCTGAAACTCTGGAATTCTTCGGCTACCTGCTCAACCGCATCGACGAACCGGTGCCGGTGCTCGATGCGCCGGTGTACCGCTATTTGGCGATCAGCAAGCAGCGCTTCTCGGCCAAGACGGGCGACTACATAATCACCACGCCCACCGGGGTCAACCATTTCGGTGCCCTGCTCAACCTGAAGGAATTTGCCGATGGTAGCTATCCGGGCATCCTGAACGGGCTCAAGTACCTGGACTTCGAATACGTCATCACCCATTCCTTTACCCCGAAAGGGCGGCACGATGCGCTCAAGGCACTGGAGCGCACCAAGGGCATGATGGTCTCCTCCGGCGATAAGTCCTTCAGCCAGATCGCCGAGCTGGACCACGCGATGGACCAATTGGCCTCCGGCAACTTCGTGCTGGGCGAGTACCACTTCACCATCGCGGTTTACGCACAGGACCAAGCCACGCTGTCACAGCAGATCGCCGCCACCCGGGCGGAGCTCTCCAACGCCGGCTTCGTCACTGTGAAGGAAGATATAGCCGTCGCCGCCGCGTTCTACGCCCAGTTCCCCGGCAACTGGAAATACCGCACCCGGCTAGCCAACCTGAGCTCGCTCAACTTTCTGGGTTTGTCGCCGCTGCACAACTTCGCCGCCGGCAAGAGGGACAACAATCCCTGGGGCGAGTGCGTCACCACCTTGCAGGCCACCAACGGTCAGCCGTACTACTTCAACTTCCACGCTACCCACCCGTCGGAAAACTCCCTCGGCGAAAAAGCCATCGCCAACACCATGGTCATCGGCAAGTCCGGTACCGGCAAGACCGCATTGATCAACTTCCTGCTCAGCCAGGTGCAAAAACTCAAGCCCACGCCGACCATCTTCTTTTTCGACAAGGACCGCGGCGCGGAAATTTTCGTGCGCGCCTGCGGTGGCAACTACCTGGCGCTGGACAATGGCAAGCCCACCGGATTCAACCCGTTCCAGTGCGAGTACACCGAAGCCAACGTGCAGTTCCTGTCCGACCTGGTCAAAGTGATGGCCGGCAAAAGCGTGTACTCCTCACGCGAAGAGGAGGACATCTTTCGCGCGGTGGAAAGCATACTCGACACCCCGATCCATCTACGCAACATCACCAATTTCATGAAAAGCCTGCCCAATATGGGCGACGACGGCATTTACGTGCGCATGAAAAAGTGGACCGCGGGCAACGCACTCGGCTGGGTGTTCGACAACCCCGTGGACACCATCGACCTTTCCAAAGCCAACATTATCGGCTTCGACTACACCGACCTCATCGACAACCCCGAGGTCCGTGTGCCAGTCATCAACTACCTGCTGCACCGGCTGGAAGAGCTGATTGACGGCCGCCCGTTAATCTACGTGATGGACGAATTCTGGAAGATCCTCGACGGCAAGGGCGGCCTGAAAGAGTTCGCCAAGAACAAGCAGAAGACCATCCGTAAGCAGAACGGCCTGGGCATCTTCGCCACGCAAAGCCCGGAAGACGCGCTGGCCAGCGACATCGCCGCTTCGCTGATCGAGCAGACGGCCACTATGATCCTCTTGCCCAATCCCAACGCCAGCCGCGACGACTACATCGATGGCCTCAAGCTTACCGAGGCCGAGTACGCTGTCGTCGTCGCCCTGGACGAACGCTCGCGCTGTTTCCTGGTCAAACAGGGTCACGCCGCGGCAGTGTGCCAGCTCAACCTGCGCGGCATGGACGATGCCTTGGCGGTGATTTCTGCGTCCACCGACAACATCGAAATCATGCACCAGGTGCTGGCCGAGCGCGCCGAGGCCGAGGGCGTCACGGCCGATCAACTCACGCCCGAGCAGTGGCTGGCAACCTTCTACGAAAACCGCAAAGGCAGCGGCAAGCAGAAACCTAGCCAGCCACCGCGTTCCACCCGGCCAACCCGCTCGGCCACCATATAACGCACAGCAACTTCAGCTCCCCCTGCAACTTCAGCCAAGGAGAATGCCATGCAAAACTCAGCCGCCCGCTTCAACTCCGTTCGCCGCCCCCCCGGCCGCGCGATGCTCGCCCTCGCCCTGGCCGGTGCCATGGCCGCGACCGGCAGCTTGCACGCCCAGGTACTGGTCACCGATGTACCCGCTGAAACTTCTGCCTCGACAACGGCAGCGGAAGATTCAGCAATGCATGTATTCCAGACAACCACGCAATACGCCAACTTCGTGGCACAGCTAACGCAGTTGACATCCACTTTAAGCAGCATCGCCTCTAACCCCCTTCAGGCGCTGATCCCCAGCGCCAACATGACCACGTTGAGCCAGGCCCAAATCCAGTCACTCGTCAATGCCAAGTGCCAACCTGCCTCCAGCGGGGGCAATATTCTCATCAACGCAGTCCAGTCCGCCGTTCAGGGCATGAGCCTCAACAGCAGCATCCAGGAGCAGCAGCAGGTAATCTGCGGCAATATCATTAACGCCCAGGCCGACCAGTACAACGCCACAGTCACCCTGTACCAGCAGATACCCGCATTGCAAAACAACCTGACCGCTCTGCAAGGCCTGATGCAACAACTCAATGGCGTGATGGGCAACTCCACTTCCGCCACGGCGCAAACCGTCACGTTCACTGCCCAACAGCAGACCCAGATCAGCGCTTGGCAAACCCGCATGGGAATGGATACCCAGATCGTCACCGCCTTGAATCAGCAGCAATCCACGCTGGCCTCCTTGGCTCTCAACGCCAGACCCGATCTGTTGGGCTCCGCGGTTCAAGCGACCGCGCTCGCGACCGCTTTCACCCTCAATCAATGAGATACACGCCTACACATGGGCCGCAACGCGGCAGATCACGGATAACCGCTACACCGAAGTAAGGACAGGGGCAGCTCATGGGTACTCTCGTTTTATACGTACTGGTCTACAATTACATCAACAATGAGATCACCAAGTTCATGGCGGCCCTCACCGGCGGTTTCGTGGAGGTGGCCAGTGGATTGGCGCTGATCTTGGTCACCATCTGGATAATGATCCAGGGCTACCGCATCGTTAGCGGCCAGTCGCGCGAGCCGATGATGGGCTTCGTGGTCAACAGCATGCGCGTCGTGTTCATCGTCACCACCGCCACCACCCTGGGGATATTCGGCTCCGACCTGCACACTCTGTTCACAGGCACGCTGCAGACGGATCTCAACCAGCTCTTCACCGGTAACACCACCACCTTCCCCCAAACCGTCGACCAGAATCTCGCCTACACCGCTGTCGCCATGGCAGCCATCGACACCATCCAGACCGCCCCCGGTGATCAGGACAACGTGGCCGCCAAGTCTCGCGCCGCGGACTTCGCCATCTTCGGCACCGCCAGCCCACCCATGGCCGCCGGCGCCATGATGCTGATGTTCAACCTCGCCATCGCCTTGTTCGTAGGCCTCGGCCCTCTCTTCATCCTCTGCCTGCTATTCGAACAGACCAAGCCGCTGTTCAACAAATGGCTGCTCTACGGCATCGGCACTCTGTTCGGCATGGCCATGCTCAGCTTCATTTCGGGGGTCGTGCTCAAGGTCACTATCAACGTGGCCGCAGGACTGTGGACGGCCAGCGTCATCGACGGCCTGATCGGAGCCCAAAGCGAAGGCATCACCACCCAGGCCATGGAACAGGGCGGCATCGGCCTGCTGCTGACCATGCTCATCATCTCCGCCCCGCCCATGGCCGCCCAGTTCTTCAACGGCACCCTGGGCAGCTTCATGGCCTACTCCGCCTTCAGCGGCGCCGCCGCACGCCCCGGACCGCAGGGACAGCCGCCGGGGTCCGGGGCGTATGGCGGGAATGGGTATAGCGGGGGGGGGGCTGGGCGGCCGTCGCAAGGCAGCGTGGCGCAGAACTCAGGTAGTCAGAGCGGCGGTTTCAACAACCCCGGCCTTGTCCAGCCGCGTCAAACGGCAGCAGCCGAGCAGGGCATCCGCACAAACCCGCAGCTTGGTAATGCGCCCACGACTCCGCCGCCGAACAATCAAGCGCCATGAGCCACGGCACCGTGAAAATCTTGTTCCTTTTCGGCTTGTTCCTGATCGCCGGCGCGCTGCACGCTCAACAGCCTGGCGTGGATTGTGCTCCCATTCAAGGGCAGGGCTGGTCAGGCTGCGCTCCGATCAACCCGTCGCAGCCGTCAGCCCAAGGACAACAACCTCAGGTGCCACAAGCTCCGCCCGAACGATGGCAGGATCATTGGGGGGCTATTGCCACGGATGCAGCAAGAGGCGTACTTGGAACTGCGGCGAATATGCCAAACGAACTTAGCGCTAAGCAGGCCGCTTTGAGTGATTGCATGTCAAAAGGTGGCAGTAACTGTGTTCTTGAAATACAGCCTTATCGAAATTCCTGCGGTGTACTCGTAACGAGCGGTACGAGCCATGTTGTGACCTCAAATACCTCCTTAGACCAAGCAATTCAGGAAGGTATGAAAACCTGCACTAAGACCAGTCACGCTAATTGTCGCGTTTATTACTCCGCCTGCAGCCTTCCGGTGAGGACGCAGTAGCCATGGTGCAGATCAAGCTACAACCAGGGATAAAGCGGAGCTCGGTGTTGACTGCACTGGTTGCGTGTCTCTTGTTAGCGCACTCACCTCTCTCCGGGGCAGCTCAACCGGCATCTGCATCGATGTGCGCCAAGAGCGATAGCATCGTTTTCTCCTGTCCGCTGGGTAACGGGAAAAAAGTCGTCTCGCTGTGCGCAGCCAGCAACGCAGGCCAAGGGCAAACGCCTTTTTACTACGCTTACGGACGCCCTTCGTCGCCCGAACTGCTTTATCCGCCAAAAGGCCAGGTAACCACTGGCGCCTTCGCGCATGCGCATCTTGTCTACGGCGGTGCCGGCGGGGGCACCGCCTATTCGTTTATCAACGGCGGCTACAAATACATCGTCTATTCGATTTCCGGCACCGGGTTTGACGATGGTGGCGTGCTCGTGCAGCGCCTCGGACAAACCGATGCAGTAAGAGACATGAAATGCCAGCGCGGAAAGATCACCGAGTCCGACGACGATAAGGTCATCAATGCCACACAGCAATGGAAAAGCGACACCGATCTTGAAACGCATGGCTTACCCAGCGTGCATTGACCTGCCCATGCCTTGGGCACTGACTTAAGGAGAAGCCTCATGTCATCCAAAGAAAATGCCGATTATCTGATGGAGGCCGCGACTCGCGCCGGCATCACGGACAAGAAAGAGCTGGGCAATTTCATGGGCCAGATGCAGGTTGAATGCGGCGGGTTCGGGCACATGAGTGAGGGTCTGAACTATTCGGGTGAGCGGCTACTTGAAGTATTCCCTGGACGCAACGGGCTGCACACCACCGCACAGGCCAACGCGATCGCTGCCGGTGGTCCTGAAGCCGTGGCCAATGCCGTTTACGGCGGCGAATGGGGCAAGAAGCACTTAGGTAACACCGAACCCGGCGACGGCTGGAAGTTTCACGGTCGCGGTTACGTGCAGTTGACCGGCCGCGACGCCTACGAGCGTATCGGCAAGGAAATCGGCCAGGATCTGGTCCATCATCCGGAGTTGGCGGAAAACCGCGAGATCGCTGCCAAGATTGCCATCCAGTATTGGCAGGACCGCGTGGTTCCGCATCAACACCAGACAGATGTCACCGGGGCTTGCCACGACATCAACGGCGGCGAGAATGGTTTGAAAGAGAGGAAGGCCGCTGCCGCCGCCTGGGATGAAAAGCTCACGCATGGGTATGTGCCGGGTGGACCTGACCCCGCTTCGCACACGCGCCACCACACGCCCATCCACCCCGCCGCCGCGCCGCGCCTGGACCATGCCAGTAACCCAGACCACGGGTTATACGAGCAGGCATTGGTCGGCGTACACAAGGCTGAGGCCGCGCACGGCATCACACCGGGCCTGCACAGCGAACGGCTGGCCGCCGCGCTGGTGGTGGCCGCCAAGCACGAAGGCATGACATCGATCAATGCGGCGGTTCTCAGCGAGGACGGCTCACGCGCCTTCGCGGTGCAGGGCCGATTGGATTCGCCACTAGGGCAGATCGCGGAGGTACAAACCGCCGAGGCAGTGAACACACCCATCGACAAGAGCAGCGCGGCGGCGCAACAGCAGCCGACGCAGCCATCCGTCCCAGCGCAGGCGCCGCCTGCCCCGGCCATGTCGCGATAGGCCCGATCGCCATGCATGCTATGACGCTGCCACGGATCGATTGCCACAAGATCGGCCACGCTCGCCGAGGCTTGGCCGATGCCTCGCTGCCATGGATCATCGTCACCGGCCAATCGCACGATTCGATGATGGCGTACATGACCAACAGCATGCGCGTGGTATTCATCGTCTCGTTCGCTACTACCCTGGGCATCTTCGGCACCGCCAGCCCGCCCATGGCCGCGGGCGCCATGCTGTTGATGTTCAACCTCGCCATCGCCCTGTTCGTCGGCATCGGACCCATCTTCATCCTCTGTTTGATCTTCGAGCAGACCAAGTTGGTTCTCCCTGTATACATACTTGCTTCGACGCATCTAATAGCCCAGACTCGGGGTGAGGCGGGGTTTAATGCGATGATTCGAAGGCTCTTTTTCCTGACCGCGTCGTCTGTGTCAGAGCTCACCAAGGAGGTTGAATTATGAAATTGCGCATTTTGTCCGTGACTCTTGCTCTGGGTCTCGCTTCAGCCAGCATTGCTCCTCAAGCTCATGCCCAGTGGGCACCCGGCGTCCTTCTTTGTACGGCTGGTGGTGTACCAGGTTTTGGCACTACTGGTGGCCCTGCCTGTATTCCATATAGGGAAACGTTTTTCAATATCGTTGTTCTCGATCCATGGGGCAATCCCGATCCGTTTTTGACAGCGGCGTCGCGCACGCTTTACCTGAACACGGATCCGACCGCCGCGCTCAACGAGGGCGCTATCGCGGCAGAAGTTAGTTTCTACTTTTTTGACTTCTACGTAGACCCTGTTATTTAACTTCTACGTAAACCCCCTGAAAAACATTGGGCGGGCCGTCCGCCCTTTGAATTTGAGTGCGCGTCACCAATGAATTCCGTTAATACGCTACGGGAGAGGGTATTCGATGTTTTTTCGCAAACTGTTTTTTATTGCCGGTCTATGCACATCTTTGGTTGCCGTCGCTGACGAGCTAACGAATAGTGCGCCCATATCTTCATGGCATACTGCCAGCGCGGTCGATAAAAAGCAGCTTATTGAAGCCGTGAGCAATCAGCTGCAGGCGAGTGCACAATTACGCAATAAGGTTGCAGTTCCTACCGATGCTGTTGCCAGCTGCGTCGATAAAGCCAACATGGCTGATGAAGTAAAGGTTAAAGACCATACGGTCAAAGTCACGGCTGCCTTAGCCGTGATGGTTTGCTTGAAGACTTTCGTGCCGGAACTTCGAAAAGCGAGGTATCAGCTGCAGCCTTCTTCTCCTTAGCCATTCTTTAAGAGGAGCTCTCCTGAATAATGCATGGAAATTAATGAGTTCACTGCTGATCGTGTCGCCGGCCATGCCCAGATGCAGTTCGCATGGCTCAGACGGCCAAGCCGGCGAAGCTGTGTAGGCGCGTCGGCGGGATCGCTGCTCCCATCGGCAATCCCGCTGGTCCGACTCTGCTGTTTTTCCATGAAAATTGCAGCAGCAGTCTCAGGCTCCACAGCCCCCCGCCCGAGCGTTGGCAAGATCATCAGGCGTAATGTCTGATGACTCTCAAGGAAAGTTCGGTGTTGCCACTGATAAAGTAAACGAAGTAGGGGCTTGGCTAGCAGCAGAGGAAGATTGCCATGCCAAAGGTGGCTTGAATTGCACACGGCTAATTTCATATCGCAATGAATGCATAGCGATGGTGCTAGGCGATAAAACGTATAGCTTCTCCGCTGGTGCAACCGCGAGCGACGCCATCCAGCATGCGACTCAAAAGTGTATGGCGAACACTACACTACAAGTTGCCACGTCTACTACTCCGTCTGCAGCCTGCCCGTGCGGATTCAATAGGAACTGCCATGACTATGCGCCTAACGTCCTCATCGATCTTTTTAGCTTCTTATCTCGTGCTTCTATCTGCTTGCAATGCCGGTGGTTCAACACCGCCGAGCGCAACGGGGGATCTGCCCGTCCCCACAGCTACCGCAGGCATCGCAAAAGCCGCCACAGCATCATCTGCTGCAACACTTGCGCAAAAGAACAAAATGGATAGTGGATCAACGGCGCAATCATCACCAGCGGCGGCAAAGTCGCTCAATGGGGTAAATAAAGGTATGGCGTACGCCGATTTCCGCAAAGCGGTGTTGGCCCAAGGCTGGCAACCCGTCGTGGATCTGAAGTGCAAAGCCAATGTCGTTGGCGGAGCTTATAAAGAGCTATGCGCCAAAGGCGCGGATTCGTGCAAGGCCTGTGATGAGCTCCCCGAATTGAGTGCCTGTAGCGGCGATGCGGTATGCGCGATGAATTTTCATCATCCTGCCGATAATCAGAGCATGGAAGTCAGCACCTATGGCGACATCGGTGATAGAAATGTTCATGGAAAAGATTCACAACTGGATGTCACCGGCTGGACCGTTTCACCGGCGGCCTCTCATTGATCGACGTGTTCGATCACGCGTTGACGTATAAGTTTTAACGAAGAAATTTCACAATAAAGCATGCCCACTTGTTGGCTATGAAAAGGAGATTTCCATGAGTAATCCCTTACTGGACCTAATGGTTCAAGGCGAGTCCGGCGCCGCTGGCTACAACGCCTATAATCGCGGCACATACGTTGATGCCAACGGTAGCGCACATATCCGCGGCGCCAACGGGGCCATCGACTTTTCCAGCCTGACTGTCGGGCAGGTGCACGATCGGCAACATCTTAGAGGCGACGATCCGAACCGGCTGTTTGCCATCGGCAAATACCAGATCATTCCAGCAACCATGGATGGCGCGATCGACAAATTGCATCTGGATCGCAACCAGCCCTTTACACCGGCCTTGCAAGACAAGGTTTTTTCCGACTACTTGATTGTTGATAAGCGCCCAGACGTCCATGATTTCATCACGGGCAAACCAGGAGCCACGCTGGAATCAGCACAACGTGGTTTGGCGCAGGAATGGGCAAGTTTCGGCGATCCCGACAAGGGTGGCCGTAGTTATTACCCGCCACCGAATGAAGCCAGTGTCACCCTTACGCAATCCGCTGACGCACTCAACAAAATGCGCTCGCAGTATCAGGCCGATATCGGCAAGGGCATGTCGCCGGATGCCGCATGGAAGGCTGTCACTGATGCCGGCCCTTCCCAGACTCAGACGCCGTCGGCCACACACACGTCGGCGCATCCCAATGCCGACACGCACAGCGTCTTGAAGCAGGGCGATCACAGCGCCGAAGTTCACACGCTGCAGCAGAACCTGAGCAAACTGGGCTATACCGACGCACACGGCCATACCCTCAAGCCCGACAGCGATTTCGGAGCCAATACGAAACACGCCGTCGAGGCCTTTCAGCGCGATCATCACCTCGCGGCGGATGGCATTGCCGGTCCAAAGACGCTGCATGCCATTCAGCAGCAGACGCAGATCAGCAAGGCCCCG